>JADMIO010819909.1_pt1 | contig 91159 bp, 77 predicted proteins | sample 8958161 | NCBI WGS metagenome assembly JADMIO01 (sample SAMN16585339, study PRJNA669376) | soil metagenome | isolation source: Crop rotation soil | place: USA: Cullars Rotation, Alabama | collected 2011
ACCACGACGCCGACGCCGGCTCCCGCCGAAGCCACGCCCGCGGCGGAAGGTGAGGGCGGTTCCATCCTCGACACGATCATGGAGTACTGGTGGGCGCTCGCCGCCGCCGTGGTCCTCCTCCTCGGACTGCTGTTCTTCTCCAAGTCGCGCAGCAAGAAGAAGGTCGCCGAATTCGACGACAACCTCGGTCGTCTCGCGGAACAGGGAGCGGAAGACCGCCTCAGCCAGCCGCCCACGATCTCCGACACTGGTCGCATGCGCGCGCCGATGGGATCGGGCGACGTGCCGGACGACATCCTCGTCGAAGAATCCGGCACGCATCGCGCGTTGCAGGAGACGCAGGACATCCCGCTCACCGCGCCGACGGTACGCACCGACGAGACCATCAGCAGCGAGACCGCGGTCAACCTCGACCAGGGCGATCCGCTGGCCGAAGCCGATTTCCACATGGCCTATGGCCTGTACGACCAGGCGGCCGATCTCGTGCGCATCGCGATCCAGCGCGAGCCGGATCGTCGCGACCTCAAGCTCAAGCTCCTCGAAGTGTTCTTCGTGTGGGGCAACAAGGAGCAGTTCCTCACGATGGCGCGCGAGCTGTCGGATTCGCGTGGCGAATCCGCGCCCGGTGAGTGGGAAAAGATCGTCATCATGGGCAGGCAGATTGCCCCGGAAGATCCGATGTTCGCGGACGGCGCCGGTGGCGGCGGTGGCGCGGTCGGCGTGGACCTCAACCTCGACGCGGGTGGTTCCGGCCGCGTGGACTTCGATCCGTTCGACGTCAGCGCGCGCATGGACGTGACCGGCGGCGGCAACCCCGAACCCATGGATCTCGATCTCGGTGCCGCGCTGCGCGACCCGGATGCGACCGGTGAAGAACCGGTGCTGGGCGGCGACAAGAGCGGCGCGACGACGCGCGAGATGACGGTCAAGATGACGCCGGCCGGCTCCGAAGCGCCGACCGTCGAGCAACCGGCCTTGAGGCCGATGGACGAACCCACGATTCGCGAGAAGGTGGAAGGCGCGATGCGCCGCAAGCTCTCGTCGGATCAGACCGCGGAGCTCGCGCTCGACGATCTCGGCCTGGAGCTGGGTTCGCTCGAACAGACGGATTCGCAGATCGGCCTCAAGCCCGTCGGCGGCATGCCGCGCGGCTCGGACGCGAACGCGCCGACGATGGTCGCGGGACTCGATGAGAATTCCCAGCGGTTGCTCGCGGCCGCCGCCGCGCGCAGCGGCGCCAACGGTGTCGACGATTCGCAGATGACCGAGCATGGCGCGAGCGGCACGTGGTTCCTCACGGAGCGCGAACTCGGCGGCGACGTGGACCTCACCAAGGGCCGTTCAATCGATCCGAACTCGACCGCATCCATGTCCAAGTTCGAGATGCCCGAGGACGGCTACGATATTTCGTCGACGTCGCGCCTCGCGGCCATCGACCGCAACAATCTCGACTTCCCGGTCGAGCCCACGCAGCAGCAGCCTGCGGTCGGTCGCGGCGTCGATCTCGACCTGGGTGCCGCCAGCGGCAACTACGACCTGCCGGGCAGCCCGACCGAGGAGCTCGCGGTTCCGGACCTCGAGCCGGTGACGCTCTCCGAAGTCGGCACCAAGCTCGACCTGGCTCGTGCCTATGTCGACATGGGTGACCCCGACGGCGCCCGCAACATCCTCAACGAAGTGCTGACCGAAGGGTCGGCCTCGCAGAAGCAGGAAGCGCAGCGCTTGATAGAGTCGCTGCCCGGCTGATGACCCGCGCGGGTCCGCGCGGGGATGACGGATTCTCAGATGACTCGATTCGCGGCCGGCCTCGAGTATGACGGACGCGCGTATTCGGGCTGGCAATTCCAGCCCGGTCTCCACACCGTTCAGGGCGTGCTGCAGGTCGCGTTGTCGCGCGTCGCCGATGCGCCCGTGGAATGCGTGTGTGCCGGGCGAACCGACGCGGGCGTGCACGCGCTCGGCCAGGTGGTGCACTTCGACAGTGACGCGGCGCGCAGCGAACGAGGCTTCCGGCTCGGCGCCAACACCTATCTACCCAACGACGTGAGCATCGTCTGGCTCCGGGAAGTACCCGCGCACTTTCACGCGCGCTACGCCGCGACTGCCCGCAGCTATCGCTACGTGATCCTGAACCGCGATTCGCGGCCGGCGCTCGCCACCGGGCGCGCCACGTGGGAGCGGCGCCCGCTCGACGTCGAGCGCATGCACGCCGCCGCGCAATGTCTCGTCGGCGAGCACGATTTCTCCGCGTTCCGTGCGATCGAGTGCCAGGCGAAGTCACCGGTGCGGCGCGTCGAATCCCTGACGGTCTCGCGAGACCGCGAGTGGGTCAGCATCACGATCACCGCCAACGCATTCCTGCATCACATGGTCCGCAACGTCGCGGGGCTGCTGTTGTCGATCGGGCAGGGCGATTCGCCGCCCGAGCGGGTGCCGGCCGTGCTCGCGGGACGTGACCGCAAGGCCAACGCCGCGACGGCGCCGCCGGACGGGCTCTACCTTGAATTCGTGCGGTATCCACCCGAGTTTGGGCTGCCGGCCGCGGGTGCACCCCCGGTGCCGATTCCCGGGGTGCAATCCGCTATGATCGGCCGCTCTCGGGAATAGGGGTTTCGCCAGGAATGTCGTGGTTCGAAAAAATCATGCCTTCGCGGATCAAGACCGAGCGCCGCACGCGCTCGGTGCCGGAAGGATTGTGGATCAAGTGCTCCGCCTGTGACGCCGTGCTGTATCGCGCCGAGCTCGAGCGCAATCTCAATGTCTGTCCGAAATGCAGCCATCACATGCGCATCGGCGGACGCGAGCGCCTCGCGCGTTTCCTCGACGAGGGCAAACAGGAAGAGATCGGCGCCGAGATTTCGCCGGAGGATCCGCTCAAGTTCCGCGACAGCAAGCGTTATCGCGACCGCCTCGCGGCCGCGCAGAAGGCCACGGGTGAGCGCGATGCGCTGATCGCGATCGCCGGCACGCTCGAGGCGCTGCCGGTCGTCGCCTGTGCTTTCGAATTCAAGTTCCTCGGCGGCTCGATGGGTTCGGTGGTCGGCGAGCGTTTCAAGCGCTCGGTCGACAAGTGCATCGAGAACCGCGCCGCGCTGGTGTGCTTTTCGTCGAGCGGCGGTGCGCGCATGCAGGAGGCGCTGTTCTCGCTGCTGCAGATGGCGAAGACGAGTGCCGCGCTGGCAAGGCTCGCGAAGGAGCGCCTGCCGTTCATCTCGGTGATGACCGACCCGACCACCGGCGGCGTTTCCGCCAGCCTCGCGATGCTGGGCGATCTCAACGTCGCCGAGCCGCGCGCCTTGATCGGGTTCGCCGGGCCGCGGGTCATTCAGCAGACCGTGCGCGAGACGCTCCCGGAAGGATTCCAGCGCAGCGAATTCCTGCTCGACCACGGCGCGCTCGACCTGATCATCGACCGTCGCGACATGCGCGAGAAGCTCGGCGCGCTGCTGCGCCTGCTGATGCGGCAGCCGCCCGCCGTGGGCAACGCCCCGGCGAACTAGGGCTGTTCGATGTCCCAGACGCTCGCCGACCGGCTCGAGCGGCAGGAAAAAATCCACTCCAGCGCCATCGATCTCACGCTCGATCGGGTGCGCGAAGTGGCGCGGCGACTCGACCTGCTGAAACCGGCGGCGCACGTCATCACGGTCGCGGGCACCAACGGCAAGGGTTCGACGGTCGCGTATCTCGACGCGGTACTGCGCGCGCACGGCGTGCGCACCGGACGATTCACATCGCCACATCTCAAGCGCTACAACGAGCGCATCTGCGTGGACGGTATCGAGGCGGACGACGCGGCGCTGATCGAGTCCTTCGATCGCATCGACGCCGCGCGCGGCGACCTCACGCTCACCTTCTTCGAATACAACGCGCTCGCCGCGTTCGACCATTTCCGTCGCGAGCAGGTCGAGGTCGTGGTGCTCGAAGTGGGGCTCGGCGGGCGCCTCGACGCGACCAACGTCATCGACGCGGACGTCGGCATCGTCTGTTCCATCGGCCTCGATCACGTCGACTGGCTGGGCGGAACCCTCGAGCAGATCGGCCGCGAGAAGGCGGGCATCTTTCGCCCGGGGAGGCCGGCGGTCCTCGGCAGCAACAGCCTGCCGCGCTCGGTGTTCGACGTCATCCATTCCGTTGGCGCGCGGCCGGTGATGTTCGGCCGCGATTTCACCGTGATGATTCTTCCCGCACCCGAAGATCCACGCTGGAATTTCACTGCCGGCACCGTCGAACTGCGGGGACTGCCGTTCCCGTCCCTGGCGGGACCCTTGCAGATCGTGAATGCCGCGACCGCGCTGGCGGCGCTCATCGAAGGCGGTTTCGGGATCACGCTCGACGCCGCCCGGGTAGGCGCAGCTCTTCGAAGCGTGACGCTGCCGGGCCGGTTCCAGGTGATTCCCGGCGACGTCGAATGGATCCTCGACGTCGCACACAACGTCCCGGCGGCCGAGGTGCTCGCAAAGCTGCTGCGGAAGATGCCGCCGCGCCGCACGCTCGCCGTGTGCGGCATTCTCGCCGACAAGGACGTGGCGGGAATTGCAGCGACACTCGCGGATGACGTCGATCTGTGGATTCCGGTGACGCTCCAGGGGCCGCGCGCCTTGTCGCGCGAGGAATTCACGAGCCGCCTGCCGCGCGGTGCGAACCTCGACGCTCATTCCGGTGATGTCGCGAGTGCCTGCCGCCGCGCGCGCGAACTCGCGCGCCCGGGCGACCGCGTCCTCGTCTTCGGTTCTTTCCTCACCGTGGGACCGGCACTCGAATTCCTTGAGATATAGTGCGCGCATGGATTCGCGAGCCAAGCAACGACTCACGGGCGCCGTCATCCTGGTGGCGCTGTTCGTGCTGCTGGTTCCCGAACTACTGACCGGTCCGCGCAATGCCGGGGGCGAAGCGCCGAACGAAGACGGCATGCGCCAATACACCATCGATCTCGACGCGCCAGCCGGAAACGCGCAGCCCATGGCGCCAGCCGAACCCGCCGGTGCGGTCGCGTTGCCACCGGTCGCCGAAAGCCCGCGTCCCGACGACAGCAGCGCAGCGAACTCGCGGGCGATTCCAGGCGAATCCGCGCAGCCGGAAGCCGCCGCGCCCGGCCCGTCTCCTGCGCCGGTGCCTGCCGTCGTGGCGCCGATGGCGTCAACACCGCAAGCGGTTGCGTCGACTCCCGCGCCGACCGCTGCGCCACCGAAACCCGCCGCGACGCTCCCGAAGCCGACCGCGACGCCGGCCGTTCGCACGGAAACGGCGCGCGCACCGGCCCCCCAGGACCCGGTCACTCGTGGTGGATTCGCTGTCCAGCTCGGCAGCTTCGTGAGCCGCGAGAATGCCGAGCGCCTCGTCCGAGAAATGACCGCGAAAGGCTTCAACGCCTTCCTGGCGCCGCCCATCACGACCGGTGGCCGTGAGCTCTATCGCGTGAGGGTCGGCCCCACGCGCGACCGTGCGTCGGCCGAGGCGCTGGCCGCTCAGCTGCGCCGGATCGGCCAGGTCGGCAGCATCGTCTCCATTTCGTGACGCCGGGCTCGCCCCGGGGCGGAAACCGGGTGCGAGACCGGCGACGTCTTGTACAATGCGGCGCCTGCTCCGAGGGCGTCGCGGCCAGACTGAAAGAATGATTGCAGTCGACTACATCATCCTCGCCATCATCATCATTTCAGCCGTCATGGGCCTCGTCCGCGGCCTGCTCCGCGAGGCCGTCGCGGTCATCACCTGGTTCCTCGCCATCGTCCTCGCCTGGAGTTTCGCGTCCTCGCTGGAACCGGTGCTGGGCGGGGTTCTCGTAGGGTCGCCCCTGCGCATCTGGGCCGCCCGGGCCATCATCTTCGTCGGCGTGCTGTTGCTGGGCGGCGCCGTCGCCGTGATCCTTGGACATTACGTTCGCGTCTCCATGTTCGCCGGCATGGACAAGTTCCTCGGCCTGGTCTTCGGCATCGTGCGCGGCGTCGTCATCGTCGGCGCGTTCACCATCGCCATCCAGGCGCTGCGCATGGATGAAGACCCGCGCTGGAAGAATTCACGCCTGTTGCCCTACGCGAGTGCGGTGGCGGATGCGCTGCGCGGCATCGTCGGCGAGAAGCTCGAGCGCCTCGAGAAGCTGGCAGCCCCCTCCACGTCGACCTGATTCGAAGGATTTCAAAGAATGTGCGGAATCGCCGGGATCGTCGGAACGAGCGGGGTCAATCAACGGATCTATGACGCACTGACGGTCCTCCAGCATCGCGGCCAGGACGCCGCCGGCATCGCGACGGTCCAGGATGGCGAGCTGTTCTGGCGGAAGGGACGCGGCCTGGTGCGCGACGTGTTCGAGACGCACCACATGCTCGAGCTCAAGGGCAACATCGGCATGGGCCACGTGCGGTATCCGACCGCCGGCTGCGACAGCGCATCCGAAGCCCAGCCGTTCTACGTCAACGCGCCGTACGGCATCTGCCTCGCGCACAACGGCAATCTCACCAACGCGCGCGAGCTCGCCGAGGTCATCGAACGCGAGGATCGCCGCCACCTCAACACATCTTCGGACTCCGAAGTCCTGCTCAACGTCCTCGCGTCCGAGTTGCAGCGCGTGGGGACCCCGCGTGTCATGCCGGCCGACATCTTCGCCGCCGTGAACGCCGTGTATCGGCGCTGCCGCGGCGGCTACGCCGTCATCGCGATGATCATCGGCCACGGCCTGCTCGGCCTGCGCGACCCCAACGGCATCCGCCCGCTGGTGCTGGGCCAGCGCGAGACGCCGAAGGGCGCGGAATGGATGCTGGCTTCCGAGAGCGTCGCGCTCGACATGCTCGGCTTCAAGCTCGTGCGCGACGTCGCCCCGGGCGAGGTCGTGTACATCGACGTGCACGGGCGCCTGCACTCGCAGGTGTGCGTCGCCACCGCGCGCCATGCGCCGTGCATCTTCGAGTACGTCTACTTCGCGCGCCCCGACTCGCTGATCGACAACATCTCCGTGCATCGCGCGCGCATGCGCATGGGTGACCGGCTCGCGGAGAAGATCCTGCGCGAGCGGCCGGAGCACGGCATCGACGTCGTCATCCCGATTCCCGACACGAGCCGCACCAGCGCCATGCAGGTCGCGCAACACCTCGGCGTGAAATATCGCGAAGGCTTCGTCAAGAACCGATACGTCGGCCGCACGTTCATCATGCCGGGGCAGGAGCAGCGTTCGAAGTCGGTGCGTTCCAAGCTCAACGCGATCGACCTCGAGTTCCGCAACAAGAACGTGCTGCTGGTGGACGACTCCATCGTGCGCGGCACGACGTCCGCGCAGATCATCGATCTGGCGCGCGAGGCTGGCGCCAAGCGGGTGTACTTCGCCTCGGCGGCGCCGCCGGTCAAGTTCCCGAACGTCTACGGCATCGACATGCCGGCGAAGAGCGAATTGGTGGCCAGTAGCCGCAGCGACGACGAAGTGGCGAAGCTGATCGGCGCGGACTGGCTCATCTACCAGGACCTGCAGGACCTGATCGCCGCCTGCGTGCACGATCATTCCAGCATCAAGGAATTCGATACGTCGTGCTTCTCGGGCCACTACGTGACCGGCGACGTGACTCCCGAGTATCTCGCGCGCCTCGAGTCCGAACGTTCGGACTCCGCCAAGGCCGAGCGGCGCGATGCCGATCGCACCGGCCTCAAGGTCGTCAAGATCTGACGCTCCCGGGCGCGCGCCCGGATCATGTCTACGCGCCGAATGCTCCTCGAGTTCTTCGACGCCGCGCTGCGCGCGGTGGATGGGCGCGCCTGCGTCACCCGATTCCTGCGTGATTCTCCGCTTCGTTCGCGCGTCGCGCTGTTCGCAGTGGGAAAGGCCGCGAGCTCGATGACCCGCGGCGCGTTCGACGTGCTCGGCGAGCAGATCGATTCCGCGCTCGTCATCACCAAGGTTGGTCACGCCGATGCGGAACTGGAGCGCGAGCCGCGTTGTGTCGTCATCGAAAGCGCGCATCCGGTTCCCGATGAGCGCAGCCTCCAGGCCGGCGCAACGCTCGCGGCCCGCATCGAGGGCCTCGCTACGGAAGTCTTCCCTGTCTTCCTCGTATCGGGTGGCAGTTCGAGCCTGGTCGAGTCATTGCGCGAGGGCGTGTCGCTCGACGACCTGCGCGCCCTCAATCGCCGAGGGCTCGCGGCGGGCTGGGACATCGCGACACTCAACCTCGAGCGTCGCGTCCTGTCGAGGATCAAGGGTGGCGGCCTCGCGCGGCTGCTCGGCGACCGGCGCGCGCTGGCGCTGTTCATCTCGGACGTGCCGGGCGATGACCCCTCGGTCATCGGTTCGGGATTGTTAGGCCCCGAACCGGGTCGCGCCGATGCAATCGAGCGCCACGTCATCGCCAGCGTGGACGACGCGGTGGACGCGGTGGTGGATGCGGCCCATGCGCGCGGCATCGAGATCGCGCCGCGCCGGCCGCGTTTCGATGGCGATGCCGGGCAGGTTGCGCGCAGCTTCGTCACGGTGCTGCGTGAAACGTCCGCGCAGGGCCTCGTCTGGGGCGGCGAATCGACGGTGACGCTGCCCGCGACTCACGGACGCGGCGGCCGCAACACGCATCTCGCGCTCACCGCGGCGCGCGCGTTGCGTCCGCGCGAAAACCTGACGATTCTCGCCGCGGGTACCGACGGCACGGATGGACCGACGGAGGATGCCGGCGCGATCGTGGATGCCGGCACGATCGAGCGCGCGGAGCTCGCGGGCGCCGACGTCGAACGCGCGTTGCGCGAATTCGATTCGGCTACCGCGCTCGAAGCATCGGGAGACCTGGTGCACACCGGGCCGACCGGCACGAACGTCGGGGATATCCTGATCGGCATTCGTGACGCTGCGCGCGGTCGCATGCTCTAATCCCGCCCCAATGCGCTTGCTGCTCATCGACGACGACCCGCGTTATCGCACGCTCCTGCGTCACCATATTTCGTGTGACTGGCCGGACGTCGACATCGTGAGTTACAACCCGCGCGTGCGCGGGCCGCTCACGCCGGGCTTCCTCGCGCAAGGCTACAGCGCCGTGCTGCTCGACCATGAATGGAAGGGCGGCGGATCGGGAGCCGAGTGGCTCAAGGATTTCCAGGGTCGCGACGGCTTCGCGCCCGTGATCTTTCTCGCTTCCGATGACGAGTCGGCGGATGCCGTGGCGGCGCGTACCGCGGGTGCCTTCGCGGTGCTCGGCAAGAAGAAGATCCGTCACACGATCCTGAACGAAGCGATCCGCAAGGCCGCGGACGAACAGAGCAAGGCGCAGAGTCGCTGGCGCATGTCGCCGGAGGCGAAGGCAGCGCAGGATTTCGCCGGCGCGCGGCTCAAGGCGTACCGGCGCATCGAGCTCATCGCGAAGGGGTCGGTCTCGGACCTGTTCCTCGCCGAGAGCGCCGACATCGGCGGCGTGGTGGTGCTCAAAGTGACTCCCGCGATCCGCAAGGAATCCGGCGTCGACCAGTCGATGGAGCGCTTCCTGCAGGAGTTCGAAATCCTGCGGGAGATCCAGCATCCCAACATCGTGAAGATCTTCGACCTGGGAGTCACCGACGATCACCTGTTCCTGGCGATGGAGCACTTCGCGCGCGGCGATCTGCGCAAGCGCATGTCAGAGGGGCTCACTGCGCGCCAGTCGCTCGCATACGCGCGCGATCTCTCGCTGGCGCTCGATGCCATCCACGAGGTGGGCATCTTTCACCGCGACCTGAAGCCGGGCAACGTGATGCTGCGCGATGACGGCAGCATCGCATTGATCGACTTCGGCCTCGCCAAGCACGTGGCGCTCAAGATGGAGGTGACCGACAAGGGCCTCATCTTCGGTACGCCGCACTACATGAGCCCCGAGCAGGGGCACGGCAAGCCGATCGATGCGCGCAGCGACATCTATGCGCTCGGCGTGATGCTGTACGAGATGCTCACGGGCAAGAAGCCGTATGACGCCGACAACCACATGGCGATCCTCGTGCACCATGCCAAGGCGCCGATCCCCAAACTACCCGAGCGCATCGCGCACCTGCAGCCGCTGATCGACACGCTGATGGCGAAGGACGTGGACGCGCGTCCGGCCAACGCCGCCGATGCCGGGCGGCTGATCGAGTTCGTGATTTCCGGCCTGGAGCCGAGAGAGGCGGCGACTTGAGTTCGCGTCGCGAGGCGGCCGCCGCCGCGCGCTACGCACGCGCCACCGGCGAATCGATCCTGAAGGCCGCGACCCCGCGCGCCTGGGTCGTCGCGGCGAGCGCGGACCTGCCGACGCTGCTGGTCGATCATTCCAACTGCGAGAAGAAGGCGGCGTCGACGGCGATGGCGCTGATCTTCGCCTATCCCGAAGATCGGTCGCTGGGAGTCGCGCTGTCTCGGCTGGCACGCGAAGAGCTCAAGCATTTCGAGCAGGTCGAGCGCCTGATGAGGAAGCTCGACCTGCCGCACTTGCGGATGAAGCCCGGCCGCTACGCGAGCGAGTTGCGCAAGCTGGTGCGCACGCACGAGCCGAAGCGGAAGCTGGATCTCATGATCGTGCACGCGCTGATCGAGGCGCGGTCCTGCGAGCGGTTCCGGTTGCTGTCGAAGCACCTGCCGGACGAGGTGCGCGAGCTCTATGCGCAGCTCGAACGCTCCGAGGCGCGGCACTTCGAGATGTACCTGCAGTTCGCGGAGCGGGAATACCAGGTCGCGGAAATCGCGGAGCGTCTCGACGTCATCGCCACTCGCGAGGCCGAGCTTGCGACGTCAGCGGATGATGAGCTGCGCTTCCACTCTGGTCCGCCGGCCTGATGGTGACTGTCCCCTTTTGCCAGCAAATGGGGACTGTCCCCGTTATCGTGGCAGGGGGATCTCTTTCAGACCGTCGGCGCTGACGCTCAGGCAGCTCGCGGCTTCGTACCAGGGTGCGAGGACCACGCGCTCGGCGCGCTGGCCGTCGAGCGACAACTCGTGGATGTCGGGGCGATGCGTGTGGCCGTGGATCAGGCGCGTGGTGCCCGTGGCCCGCATCGCGCGCGCCACCGCATCCGGATTCACGTCCATGATCGTCGGGATGGTCCGGCCGGTGTGTGCCTTGCTGCCCGCGCGCGCCGCGCTCGCCAGCTCGCGGCGCACCGCCAGCGGCAGGGACAGGAAACTCTCCTGCCAGCGCGGGCGGCGCACGATGCTGCGCAATTGCTGGTACGAGCCGTCATCGGTGCAGAACACGTCGCCGTGAGAGAGCAGCGTGGGCACGCCGTACAGATCCACTTTCACCGGGTCGGGCAGTAGTTTGACGCCGGTGCGTGTTTCGAAGGGCTCGCCCAGCAGGAAGTCGCGATTGCCGTGCAGCGCATACACCGGCACGCCGCTGGCCGCGAGCGCGGCCAGTCCCGCGCAGGCGCGCGCATTGTCGGGGTTGTCGTCGTCGTCGCCGACCCAGACCTCGAACAGATCGCCGAGCAGGTATAACGCTTCCGCGCCGCGCGCTGCGCCGTCGAGAAACTTCAGGAATGCATCGATGGCCCAGGGGGCCTCGCTGTCGAGGTGCAGATCGGAGGCGAACAGCGTGTGGCGGGACGCGCTCACTTCGGCGGCGGTGCTCCCGCGGCGGGATCGGCGGGCGGGGCGCGGGCGTCACCGGGCGGACTGGCCGGCGGCGTGGCGTTAGGGTCGGCCGCCGGTGTCGGAGGAGCCGGCGTGGTCGCGGGGGCATCGGCCGGCGCCGCGAGCATTTCGATCTTCTGGATCACGACCTGCTGGAACGGCGCATCGGCCTTGAAGGGCCCGGCGGGGCCGGTGGGGGACACGCTGATGCGGTCGACCACCTCCATGCCTTCGATGACGCGGCCGAACACGGCGTAACCCCAGCGCGTGGGCAGGGGATCGAGATCGGCGTTGTCCGCGACATTGATGAAAAACTGGCAATCGCCGGTGTGCGGGCCCGATGCGCGCGCGAGGCCGACGGTGCCGCGCAGGTTCTTGAGGCCGTTTCCGGACTCGTTCGGGATCGGCTTCAGCGTCGGCTTGCCCTTGTAGTCGAGGCCGACTCCGCCGCCCTGGATGAGGAAGTTGGCGACCACCCGATGGAACAGCGTGTTCGTGTAGTGACCGGCCTTCACGTAGCCGACGAAGTTCTCCACGGTGAGCGGCGCGCGATCCCGCTGCAGCTCGATGACGAAGTTGCCCAGGTTGGTGGTGACGAGCACGCGCTCGGGAGCGGCGGCTTGCGCCGCGAAGCTCAGCACCAGGGTTGCGAGGCCGGCGAGGAAGCGGTTTTTCGACATGGCGGCGATTCTACCGAAGCTGCGACTCATCGAACGGTTTCCCGTAAAATCCCGCGGTGTCTCACGGACCCATCACCACCCGTTTCGCGCCCAGTCCCACCGGCGAGCTGCATCTCGGCAATGCCCGGACCGCGCTGTTCAGCTGGCTGTTCGCACGCCACCACGGCGGCCGCTTCATCCTGCGCATCGAGGACACCGATACCGAGCGCAGCAAGGAAACCTACACCACCGCGCTGATGGCCGACCTGCACTGGATGGGGCTCGAATGGGACGCAGGTCCAGGGCGTGAAGTTCCCGGCGTCGAGTACCTCCAGTCGCGGCGGGGGCCGATCTACGCGCGCCACTCCGCGGCGCTCGACGCGCGCGGGCTCACCTATCCCTGCTATTGCTCGCCGCTCGAGCTCGACCTGTCCCGCAAGGCGCAGCTCGCCGCCGGGCGGCCGCCGCGTTATGCCGGTACCTGCCGCGAGCTCTCGGCCGAGGCCCGCGTGCGCAAGAGCGCGCAGGGCATCTCGCCGACCACGCGCTTTCGCGTGCCCACGGGAAAGCGGGTCGAGTTCGACGACATGGTCCACGGCTTCCAGAGTTTCGCCACCGATGACATCGGTGACTTCATCCTGCGCCGTGCGGATGGCAGCGCCGCGTTCTTCTTCAGCAACGCGATCGACGACTCGGAGATGGGCATCACGCACGTGTTGCGGGGTGAAGACCACCTGACGAATACACCGCGCCAGCTCCTGGTGCTCGAGGCCCTCGGGCTGCGCGCGCCCACCTACGGACACTTGTCGCTGCTGGTGGGTGCGGATGGCTCGCCGCTCAGCAAGCGCCACGGCGCGACCAGCGTGCGCGAGTTCCGCGAGCGGGGCTATCTACCCGCCGCGCTCGCCAATCACCTGTTCCGGCTCGGGCACTCGAGCCCCGAGAACGGGGTTCTCGATCCGCAGGCCATGGCGCGTGCCTTCACGGTGAAGCACCTGGGCCGCGCGCCGGCCCGGTTCGAGGAATCCCAGCTCAACGTCTGGCAGCGCGACGTGGCGCACCACATGCCGCTCGAGGAGAGCGAGCGCTGGCTTTCCGCCGAGACGCCGATGGACCTTGACCCGGAGCAGCGCCGCGCGTTCATCGCGGCGATCCGCCCGAACGTGGTCCTGCCGAGAGATGTCGCGCGCTGGCGTGAAGTCGTGTTCGGACCTCCACCGGCGCTCGACGAATCGGCGCTCGCCCGCGTGCGCGAAGCGGGTGCTCCGTTCTTCCGTGCGGCCGCCGACGCGTCGCGCGCTAGCGGTGGGAAGCTCGACGCCATCGTCGCCGCCGCGAAGGCCACGGGCGCGGTGGGCCAGTCGCTCTGGAAGCCGCTGCGCCTCGCGCTCACGGGCGCGACCGAAGGACCGGAGCTCGCGCCGCTGTTGCGCGCCATTCCCGCATCCGCCATCACCGATCGCCTGAGTCGATTCGCCGAATGATCCGCATCCACAATTCGCTCACGGGCGAGAAACAGGATCTCGTGCCGATCGAACCCGGCCACGTCCGCATGTACAGCTGCGGCATCACCGTCTACGACTATTTCCACGTCGGCAACGCCCGCATGCTGGTCGTGTTCGACATGGTGAGCCGCTATCTGCGGCATCGCGGCCTGCGCGTCACCTATGTGCGCAACATCACCGATGTCGACGACAAGATCATCAACCGTGCGCGCGAGTCGGGCGTCGACTGGCGCGAACATGCGCGCAAGTTCATCGCGGCCATGCACGAGGATCTCGACAAGCTGGGCTGCCTGCGTCCGGAGCGGGAGCCGAAGGCTTCCGACTACATCGAAGAGATGCTGAAGATGATCGGGCAGCTCATCGACAACGGCTATGCCTACCAGGCGTCGAACGGCGACGTGATGTACGACGTTCACAAGTTCGGGCCGTATGGCCAGCTTTCCGGCAAGAAGCTCGAAGACCTGCGCGCCGGCGCGCGCGTGGAAGTGGATAGCGCAAAGCGCGATCCCCTGGACTTCGTGCTGTGGAAATCCGCGAAGCCCGGCGAACCTGCGTGGCCATCCCCGTGGGGCGAGGGCCGCCCGGGCTGGCACATCGAGTGCTCGGCCATGTCGACGAAGGAGCTCGGCGAGCACTTCGACATCCACGGCGGCGGTCTCGATCTGAAATTCCCGCACCACGAGAACGAGATCGCGCAGACCTGCGGGGCCACCGGCGGGAAGTTCGCGAACATCTGGATGCACAACGGCTTCCTCAACATCGACAACGAGAAGATGTCGAAGTCGCTGGGCAACTTTTTCACGACGCGCGAGGTGCTCGCGAAGATCAAGCATCCCGAGGTGCTGCGATTCTTCCTGCTGTCGAGCCACTATCGCGGGCCGATGAACTACTCGCCCGACCAGCTCGAACAGGCGGAGGCAGGGCTCAACCGGTTGTACACGGCGCTGCGCGACGTGCAGTCCGTGGGTGGCGAACTGTATTCACCCACGCAGGCCGCGAAGGATTTCGACGCGGCGATGGACGACGACTTCAACACGCCGGAAGCCATCGCGGTGCTCCAGGGTCTGGCGCGCGAGCTCAACAGCGCGCGCGGCCCGGGCGGTGACGCGCACAAGGCACGGCTCCTTGCCGGCGAACTGCGCGCGCTCGGCCACGTCCTGGGTTTTCTGCGATTGCCGCCCGAGGACTGGTTTCGTGCGGGCGCCCCGGCCGGGGGCCTTCCGGACGCCGAGATCGAGGCGCTGATCGCGGCCCGAGCGGCGGCCAAGAAGGCGAAGGACTACCCGGAATCCGACCGCATCCGGGCCGTGCTGGCGGCCGCGGGCGTCATCCTCGAGGACAAACCGGGCGGCGTGACCACCTGGCGGCGGGCATAAGGCCGGCGAACGATTGACCGGGAGGGCCGGCGCTCGGGTATGATTCGCGCCCCGTCCGCCGGGCCCTTCCGCTGGGAATCCCCGGATGGGTGGCATCGGCGAGCGGGGCATGGCGCAGTCTGGTAGCGCATCTGCTTTGGGAGCAGAGGGTCGCAGGTTCGAATCCTGCTGCCCCGACCAACCGATGAGCGCCAGCGGCAAGTCAGGTAGTCTCCGTTTCCGGCTGTGCGCCCGTAGCTCAGTTGGATAGAGCACCGGCCTTCTAAGCCGGTGGTCGCAGGTTCGACTCCTGCCGGGCGCGCCATTTCGCGCAAGGTTTTTTCAATGGTGGCCGTAGCTCAGTTGGTAGAGCCCCGGGTTGTGATCTCGGCTGTCGTGGGTTCGAGTCCCATCGGCCACCCCATTTTTTCCTGACGCGTCCGCGTCAGGCTTTGCATCCCAGCAGTCCCGCGAACTCGCGCAGCGAATCCGCATCGACGTCACTGACGATCCAGGCGGACTGGCCCGCCAGCACGCAGGGCGTCAGCGCATAGCCCTGCGACAGCGAGGCCGACGCATCGGATGCATCCGCGCCCGGGGCGAGATACACGTCGATGACGTGCTTGCGGTGCCCGTAGACGACGACGGCGGTACGCCGCTCGCCGACGTAGTCGATGCGCCCGCCGAGCAGCGGGAACTCCGGGGATTTGGGATCGACGACCGGCGGCGACTCGCCGATCTTCCCCGCGAACCACGGCTTCACCGTGTGGCGGTCTTCCGAGACCACGTCGATCGGACTGCTCGCGGCGAGCGCGCGCAGGTGGCTCGCGAGCAGGTCGCGCGCCAGCAGCCGGCTCGTGTCGAGCCCGACGTTCGCGCCTCGCCACCCCATATAGCCCGCGCCCAGCGCGACGCCTAACAACACCGCGGCGGCCATCTTCCACCCCAGGGCGGCCGTCGGCACGCGGCGTGGCGCTTCCAGGGCCGGGAGCTCGGTGGCCGCGGCGAGCCGGGTGCGCAACTCCGCAGGCGCGCGATGCCGCGGCAGGGTACGCAGCGCGCCGCGCAGCCTTTCGAGTTCGGCCAGCTCGGCGCGGCAGGATGCGCACGTACCGAGATGCGATTCGAGATCGTCGACCGTGGCGCGGTCGAGTTCGCCGTCGAGGTAAGCCTCGAGTTGCGAACGGGCGGATTCGTGGTTCATGGAGTCACTCCGGCACCCTCGGTCAGCGCCTTGCGCATCATCTGTCGCGCGCGCGACAGGCGCGACATCACCGTGCCGATCGGCACGCTCAGGATTTCTCCGATCTCGCGGTACGAGGCATCCTCGATCTCGCGCAGGACCAGGACTTCGCGGAACTCCCGCGGCAGCGATTCGAGGTGTTTCATGACCAGCGCGGCCGATTGCGCGAGGTGCAGCGTTTCCTCGGGCTCGTCCGCCGCGGTGGCCACCAGTGCGGCGGCGCTATCCGCCTCCATGTCGTCGAGCGAGACATCACGTGGCCGCCGCGCGGCGAGCGTCGCCAGGCAGCAATTCCGCACGATCGACAGCCACCAGGCGCGCGCGTTGCCGCCCGCGTACGTATGCACGTAGCGGGCGGCGCGCAGGAAGGCCGTGTGCACGGCATCCGACGCGTCCTGCGGGCTGCCCATCAGCCAGCGCGCGAGGTTGTACGCCGAGTCGAGGTGCGGCAGCGTCAGGTCGCGGGCGAGGCCGACATCGAGCGGGGCGGAGGCGCGCGGGGACATGGCGTTATGCGATCACGGTCGAGGCCTCACGTGGACCATGCCGGTCATGTGCGGATGGAGGCCGCAGATGTACGCGTAGTCGCCGGGAGCGTCGAACTTGAAAGTGTAGTGATCGCCGGTGTCCATGCCGGGTGACGACACCTTGGCCGTCGGCAGGATGATGTTGTGGATGGTCTGGTCGTGATTCACCCATTCCACGATCGTACCCGCTTCGATGGTGATTTCGGCCGGGGTGAAGACGAAATGGTCGATCTCGATGGTGACCAGCCCGGCGGCACGGGCCGGCGCGTTCTGGGTGAGCCCGAGCGCGAGCATCGCGGCGAGCGCGAGCGGGCAGGCCAGGCGGCTCATGAGGCCACCTTCGCGATGTCGGCTGCGCCAGCGATCGGTCTATCTACCGTCGCGAGCAGCGACTTGCCGCGCACGACGTGCAGTTCACGCGTTCCCAGGTATTTGCCGAGTTCGCCGGCCGGCACGGTCAGCGGTCCGGGCGAATCGGCGGCGCCGGGCGCGGGTTGCGGGTAGGCCGTCGACATCGCGGTGTGGAACGCGACGTGACCTTCGACCTTCTGCATGACCTGGTGGATGTGGCCGTTCAGCACCGTCACGGAACCGAAGCGGCGCAGGCTCGCCAAGGCGCGCGGGGAGTCCGCCGTACCCCAGCCCCATTTTTCATACACCGTCCACAGCGGGATGTGCGCCAGCACCACGATGGGCGTGCTCGCGGATCGGCCGGCGAGGTCCTGCTCGAGCCAGGCGAGTTGCTCGTCGCCGAGCGTCGGCATCTTGCCGGCCTCGAAATCGACGACGTTCGAGAGGCCGACGAAATGCACGCCGTGGTCGTCGAAGCTGTACCAGGCCTTGCCGTCGCCCTGCTTGCCGTGGCGCTGCAGGTATCCCGAGAGCCCGTTGTCGAGCGCGTCGTGTTCGCCCGGCACGTAGTGGATGCGGTCCACCCGGATCTCGCTGAACATCTGCTCCGCGAGATCGAATTCCGCGGGCTTCGAGAGATGCGTGATGTCACCGGTATGCGCGACGAAGGCGGGCGCGTGCGGCAGTCCATTGAGATCCGCGATACACCGGCGCAGCGTTCCGCCGACATCCGGGTTGGCATCCTTGTGGAAGCCGAGATGCGTATCGCTGATCTGCGCGAACGTGAACCCGCTGACTCGTGTCGCGTCCTTGTCCGCCGCCTTGCCATACGCGCGCGGCACACCGCCCACGACGCTCCACAACACGGCTGCGCCGGACCATGCGCCGAGGCAGGTGAGCGCGCGCCGCCGCGACAATTTCGTATCCAGTATTTCCATGATCTGATCGTCCTCGTCTGGTTTGCAGGTACGAGCCAGATCGATCGGCGCGATCATTTATTCCCGAGGAACGCCAGCAAATCGTCGAGCGAGGAGCCTGCGCCGTCGGGAACGGCGTCCAGGCGCTCCGCCGGGGCGTTCTGGCGGTTGTTCCAGAACGTCGGGTAGCCGAACCATTTCGCGCCGGCGACGTCCCAGCCGGCAAACGCGACGAACAGGATCTCCTCGCGACGCAGGCGCAGTGTTCGTGTGCCGAGGCGATAGGCGTCGGAGAGTGGCTTGAAGGTGCGGGCGCGGTCCGTGCTGATCACGTGCTTGAACAATGAGTCGAGCCCCGCGCGCTGGAGGCCGGTGTCGAGGATCCGCGGCGTCGCATTCGAGAGGAACGCGAGCGTGAGTCCACGGCCGTGCAGCTCGCGCAAGACACCGGGCACGTCGGGCCACACGTCGAGCCGCAACCACTCCTGCATCAATTCGTCGCGTTGCGATCCGCTCGCGTCGATCCCGACGGATTCGCAGGCAACCGTCAGCGCGTCCGCGGTGCATTGCCAGAAGTCCGCGTAGTGACCGCCCATGACGCGCAGCCATTGGTAGTCGAACTGGCGGGCGCGCCACGCGTTCATCAGTGGTGCGCCGCGCCCCGGAAACAGTCGTTCGCACGCCGCGGCGATCGAACGCGGGTCGAAGATGGGAAACGCGTCGAACGCAATGGCGCGGATTGCGGCAGAACGCGCGGCAGCCTCCGCCAGCGGTGGAGCTGTGCCGCCGATGGCGGCCGCGCCGGAGACGAGAAATTGCCTGCGATTGATGGGCATGTAACGCGAGACCGTCGTCGGCGATGGTTTATTGCCGACGACTTCGTCGTGCATACGTATTAGTCAGCCCAGGCTGACGGACATCAAAAAGGACTCGACATGAAATTCACTCGCGGATTTTTCCCCGGCTTGCTCGTCTTGCTATTGGCGTCGCGGATCGGCCTGGCCGGCGACTTCTTCGAAGTCGATGGCGCCGCATTGCGTGGCTACGATCCCGTCGCTTACGTGGAGGCGAATACGCCGACGCAGGGGCTGCCGACCCACAGCTTCACCTACAAGGGATCGAAGTTCCTGTTCGCATCGGCGGCGAACCAGAAGAAGTTCGCCGCTGATCCAGAAAAATACGCACCCCAGTACGGTGGCTACTGCGCTCTCGGCACGGCCAACGGTTACAAGGTCACCACGCAGCCGGATGCGTTCAAGGTCGTCGACGGCAAGTTGTACCTGAATCACGATCGCGAGGTGCTCGACCTCTGGACGAAGGACGAGCCGGGCTACATTTCCCGTGCGAACCAGAACTGGCCGGACGTCGCGAAGCAGCCCCTGAAGCAATAGGAGTTGGCATCCGGTGTCGACCCTGATCGAATACGCGCGAGCGCGTCTTTGTGAGGGGTCGACATCGAATGAAATCACGGCAGGCATTCGTCACCGCGCTCTGGTCCGTGCTCCTCGCGGGCACGTTGACCATCGCCGGCGGTGCGACGCAAGTTGGGCGATCCGCGCCGAAACTGTTCGTCGCGGGCGATTCGACCGCGTCGGTGTATCAGCCGAACGCGAAGAATCAGCAGGGTTGGGCAGCGGTGCTGCAACCGTTCTTCGATCCGGCGCGGCTCGAGGTCGTGGACCTCGCGCGTGGCGGGCGTAGCAGCCGCACGTTCATCACGGAGGGACACTGGGACGGTTTGCTGGCGCAACTCCGCGCCGGCGATTTCGTGATCATCCAGTTCGGCCACAACGACGCGGGTGCGCTCAACGAGGAACCGCCGGGCTCGACGCGTCCGCTGCGCGCGCGCGGGACGATCCCGGGTATCGGCAACGAGTCCCAGGAGATCGACAACGTGCTCACGGGGCACCACGAGACCGTCTACAGCTACGGCTGGTATGTGCGCAAGATGATCGCCGACGTCCGCGCGAAAGGCGCGACGCCCATCCTGCTGACGTTGACGCGCACGAACACGTGGGAGAACGGCCGCATCACTTGTCCCTCGGATACCTACCGCCTGTGGACCTCTCGGACGGCGCGTGACCAGAAGGTCGCGTTCCTGGATCTGTCGCGCATCATCGCGGATCGCTACCAGCGCGAGGGCGCGAACGCGGTGAAGGCTCAGTTCATCGACGACACCGTGCACACCAACCTGTCCGGCGCCGAGGCCAACGCGCGAGACGTGGTGTCCGGCCTGCGCGCGAATCGCGTATTGCCGTTCAAAGGCATGTTGTCGAAGCGCGGTCGCTCGGTTCCGGCCGACCGCGGCCCGCCCGGCGCGGGCGCCTGTCCCGCGCTGCCAGACTAGTCAACGCGGGCGCGGGGCGCGGCCCCAGAGATCCGCGTACTTCCAGCCGGTCAGATCCTCGACCACCGCGCGGTTCTCCGGCGGCGGTTCGCTGCCGGGTTGGGTCTTGAAGCGCTCGATCTCGGTCATCAACACCGCGTGCGTCTCACGGTTGAGCCGGAAGCGTGTCGATACGAAGAATCCGAACGCGAGGATGCCGAGCGTGCCGATGCCCATGACCAGCAGGACGGTGGTCACGACGCCGCGCGGCTGCACCAGCGTGCCGGGAACGAGTCCGGCCGCGTCGAGGATCTGCGTGACGACGAAGATCGCGACCGACTGCATCAGCTTGCGGACGAACGTCATCACGCCCGCGAAGGCGCCTTCGCGGCGTCGGCCCGTGACGATCTGGTCAACATCCGGCATGTAGTTGTAGATGCTCCACGGAATGTAGTTGAGCGCGCCGCGTCCGAGTCCCGCGACCACGACCACGGCGAGATACCAGGACACGTTGGTGACGCCCGCGGCGTACAGCGACAGCAGGCCGACCACGCCCGCGCCGAACAGCAGGATCGCGATGCGATACGCCGGTCCGGGATGGATGCGCAGCACGAGGCCGATGGTGAGGAGCACCGACACGAGCTGCGCACAGGCCATCCACGTGTTGATCCCCGACATCGTCACCACGGTGCCGGCGAGCGCGAACGCGATGAAGTACGACAACACCGGGTTCAGCACGTCCTGGCTGATGTAGCCGCCGAGGTACATGCCGAGGTGCAGGCGGAACGCACGGATGCGCAGGGTCGCGGCCAGGTCCTCGAACAGCTGGCCGATCTTGCGAGCCAGGCCACCGGGTGGCGGCGGGGCGTGGCCGATCTCTTCGCGCGAGCGTTCCCACGTGAACAGGTAGACCGCGAGCGCGACGCACACGAAGAACACCGAGAAGATGACGCCGAGATACAGGAAGGTGTCGGCCGAACCTTTGCCGCCGAGGTATTCGACGATCCGGCCGGGGAGCCACAGGGCCGCGATGTTGGCGATCTGCCCGCAAATGATCCGGGCCCCCGCGAACATCGCCTTGGTCTTGTAGTCTGGCGACATCTCTGCCGCCAGCGTTTCGTACGGGATGATCTCCATCGCGTACACGAGCTCGAAGAACACGTACGTGACCAGGTAATACCAGAAGCCATGGCCGTCGACCCACATCAGCGCGAACGAGGGCAGCAGCGGAATCGCGAGCAGGATGAAGAAGCGCCGCCGCCCGAACTTGCGGCCGAGCCAGGTGTGGTGGAAGTGGTCCGAGATGTAGCCGATCACCGGCGAGAAGAATGCGTCGAGCAGGCGCGCGGCCACGAAGATGAGCCCGGCCTCGGCGGCTGTGAGGCCGCAGTAGGTCGTATAGAAGAACAGGATCCAGGCGGTGATGATGGACATCGCGCCCGCGCCGAGGAAATCGTTGCTGCCGTACGCGACGAAATGACCGGGCCGAATTTGTCGAGGGGTCATGGGTGTCCGGTCGATCAGCGGAACGCGCGCAGGAATTCGCCGAGGCACAGGATCGCCATGGCTTGGCCGTAGGGCATCGATGTGAGCGGGATCTTGCGATAGCCATCGAGATCGGCGAACACGGGCGTGCCGAACGAGACTTGCTTGAGCTCGCCTTGCGGGTCGATGTTGGCCAGCACCGCTTTCACCGCGCGCACGCCCATCTCTTCGAATTCCGCCCCGATGTACCGCTTGCGCACGGACTTCAGGATTCCGTAGCCGAAGCCCGCGGTGGCCGAGGCTTCGAGGTAGGACCCGGGATCGTCGAGCAGGGTGTGCCACAGGCCGCTCGAATCCTGCAGCTTCTGCAGCGCGCGGATCTGCTGGAGATGGGTCTCGAGCAGGAACTCGCGCAGGCCGTCGCCGGGCTGAAGCTCCAGCAATTCGATGAACTCCGGGATCGCGATCGTCACCCAGCAATTGCCGCGCGCCCACAGCGCGTTCGCGAAGTGATGCCGCCCTGCGAATGTCCAGCCGTGGAACCACAGTCCGCTGCGCCGATCGACCAGGTACTTGATGTGCAGCATGAACTGCCGGCGCGCCTCCTCGACGTACCGCGGTCGCCCCAGCAGCTTGCCGATCTTGGCGAGCGGCATGACGCTCATCATCAGCGTGTCATCCCAGAGTTGCTGCTCGTTGACCGAATTGAAGACGATGTGCTGGAACCCGTTTTCCTCGGTGCGCGGCAGGCCGTTCATGAGCCACTCGGCCCATTCGTCGAGATACGGAACCCAGGACGGATCCGGCGTCTCCTCGTGTAGATAGGCCAGCGTCAGGAACGGCGCGACGGTATTGATGTTCTTGGTGGGCGTGCCGGCGGCGAAGCGGTCGCGGAACCAGTCGAGCATGATCTGGCGGCAGCGGGCGTCGCGCGTCTGTTCGTAGTACTTCCAGAGTCCGAGCAGGCCGATGCCGTGAGTCCACTCCCAGTCGTTCCAGCCCTTGGTGTCGATGACGCGGCCGTCGTCGAGGCGCAGCAGGAATTCTCCCGACGTGTCCTTGATCTCGACCAGGTTGCGGATCAGCAGCTGGATCTGGCGGTCGAGGTCGGCGGATTCGATGCCGTGAACCTTGTCGGGCACTGAGGGCTCCTGGAAATCAGTCGAGGTGGAAGACGGGGACGAGCGGCCATTCGAGCGGCCGGCCATCGGGATGCACGTGCATCAGGTCTTTCATGTGATCCCACCAGCGGCGCATGACCGGGTGCTGCGGCAGTTCGGCGCGCTTGTTGGGCTCACGCAGCCTGAGGACCGCGAACAGGTGCAGCGTCTCCTCGTCGAGAAAGATCGAGTAGTCGTGGATGCCGGAGTCGCGCAGCAATTGCGACAGCTCGGGCCAGATCTCGTCGTGGCGTTTCCGGTATTCGGCCGCCACACCCGGCTTGAGCTTCATGCGGAAGGCGACCTTCATTTCGGCAACTCCGGGTGATCGGGATCGAAACGCGGCAGCGACGCCGCGAGATGTCTTTCGAGGCCGCCGGTGAGCATCGGGTCGGCGGCTCGCAGTGCCTCCGTGACGCAGCGCGCGAGCTGCTGGGCACCGTATTGGTTGAAGTGGGTCTTGTCCCTGCCATCGTCGGCGAATGCGCGCGGTGCGAGGCTCGGCCCGAGCGCTTCGTAGACGCGAATGGACATCGCATCGAGATCGAGCAATGCCACGCGTTCTTCGCGCGCGACCGAGCGCATCGCATCGGGATAGTCGCCGAGCGTCGGCACGATGTGGCCGGCGTCATCGAAATTGCGGCGCTCGGGCGGCGTCACGAGCAGCGGCGTCGCGCCGCGGCGGCGGATCTCGGCGAGATACGTGCGGAGCCAGGCGCGGTAGGTCGTGGTCGCCTCGGCATAGGTTTGCGGCCATTGCGCCTTCTGGTCGTTGTGCCCGAACTGGATCATCACCCAGTCACCGGCCCGAAGACCCGACAGCAGTTTGTCGAGTCGTTGCTCCGTGACGAACGACTTCAGCGTCTCGCCGGATTCGGCGTGATTGGCGACGGCGATGTCCGGCGCGAAGAGGGCGGGGAGTCGTTGCCCCCAGCTCGCGCTGGGAGCCACTGGCTGGTCGGTCACGGTCGAATCGCCGGCCAGGTAGAGCGTTGGCACGTCGGCCGGTTCGACCTCGATACGCTCGGGCAAGACATCGGCGGGTTCGAACTCGAGCGTGAGGCGGTCATCCCAGTTGGCCGCGCCGATCTCGCGCGGCTTGAGACGAACCTGGGTGCCGCCGGTTGCGTTGGCCGGCAGTGCGCCAAGCTCGGGCGTGCGCACGTTGATGATCGCACTGCGCACTGCGCGGCCGAGGAAGCGGCGCTGTTCCGCGTACATCATGGGTTCCCGGCCCTTTGCATAGCGCAGGGTCACGCGATAGTTGCCTTCCGCGAGGCGCACGGAAAATCGTCCCGGTGATCCGGGTTCGAATCCAAAGCCGGTTGCGACATCGAAGAGCGCATGGCCACCGGCATTTCCGCCTGGGGAAAAATCGAACGACTGCGGCGCCGCCGCGAGTACTCCCGGTGTCAGAAGAAGGGCGATCACGGCCCTCATCGAGATTCCCCTCGTTCCCTGTTGTTCGATCGGGTTTGATCGCTTTTTATCGTAAATGATCGAAATCCGCCAGCGACGGATACATTTATATGCGCCATCAGCCGGGCGAAAGATTTTTGCAACGCGTGGACTTTCGGTTTCCCTCTGGTAGAGTGCGCCCCCCTCGGCGGGCCGTTAGCTCAGTTGGTAGAGCAGCTGACTCTTAATCAGTAGGTCGTAGGTTCGACCCCTACACGGCCCACCACTTCCTCCGCCCGCGCTCCCCGCCAGCACCTGTCTTCAGCGCGCTGGCGATCGCCGTGTCGGGATTCTCCCGGGTGACGTCGAGAGATCGTCGCCCATAGCGGACCACACTCGCAGTCGACTCCTCACCGAAACCTCACAGCTGCGCATCGATCATCGGATGTTTCGCGCGAGAGATTTAAACGGGCGTCAATGTGCCCGCAACATTTCTACGCGTGGATTTTCACGCCCGGGTACATTGCGCGCCATGGCCAAGCAACCGTCCCGCGACGATCCTTCGAAGCCGAAGCAGCACGGCTACGAATACAAGAAGCAGTTCTACCAGAGCAGCGAAGTCGCGGCGGACTACGATGAACACCGCTTCCGCACGCCGAAGCGCATGCGTCGCAACGCCCGCAAATGGGCGGCGATCCAGAAAGCGCTGGCGCTCGCGGACGGGGTGAAGACCGTCGTCGATCTGCCCTGCGGCACGGGCCGCTTCACCGGGAATCTCGCGCGCGCGGGTTATGAGGTGGTGGGCAGCGACATTTCCGTGGAGATGATGCAACAGGCCGCGAAGCTGCCCTCGGTGCAGCACGCGAACATCAAGGGCTACGTTCGCGCGGACGCGGAGAAGATGCCATTCGGCACGAAGTCCACCGATTGCGTGATGAGCATCCGCTTCCTGTTCCACGTCGATCCGGAAACGCGCCGGCGCATGCTGCGTGAATTCGGACGCGTGTCGCGTCGCTGGGTGATCGCGGACTACCGCCACAAGTATTCCTTCCGCTACGGCGTCTGGAAGCTGTCGCGCATGCTCGGATTGACGAAACGCCCGTTCGAACGGGTGTCGGTGAAGAGCATGACGTCGGAGTTCGAGGACGCGGGGTTGCGCGTCGTCAAGATCGTCGCGGTGCGACGCTGGCTTTCCGACAAGTGGGTGGTGCTCGCGGAATCGGGCCACACGGATCCCGAAGGTCTCGCGATCAAGCTGAAGGGCACGCAGTACGCGGATCTGAAGGTCACGGAGAAGCTCGGCGAGGGAAAGCGTTCGATCGTGTATCGCGCGACGTGGCGCGGCCGCGATGTCGGCGTGAAGGTCTACAAGCCCGCCGCGATCGCGCGGCACGCGCGCAAGCACCAGCTGCCGCTCGCGGAGTTCGAACATCGGCGCAACAAGGCGTTCTTCGACGCGCGCGGCATGTCGAAGTACGTCGCCGAGCCACTCGGTTTCGTGGTCGAACCGGGGTTCCAGATGTCGCTGCAGGAATGCCTCGATGGCGAGGTGTACTACTTCGCGCAGCGCGAACACGCGGACTTCATTTCGCCGCGGTTCATGGATGACCTCGCCGAGCTCGTGTCGCTCAGCCACCAGGCCAAGCTCTACGACATCGACCTGCACGCCATGAACGTCATGGTCGATCGCCGCGCGGGCACCCCAAAGCTCTTCGACTTCAACCAGATTCCGTTCACGGAGCGCCCGCAGAACCCGTTCATCGGCCTGGCGCTGAAACTCGGGTTGTTAGGGCGGGAGTCGCGCGACCTGCGCAAGCTCGCGCGCTTCAACAATTTCGACCGCGTCGAGCGCAAGCTCCTCAAGTTCTACGAGAACGGGAAATCGACCTCGCAGGCCTGAACGGCCTCAGCGCCCGGCGAGTACCGGGTCGTTGTCCTCGAGCTTGATCGCGTCCTCCGGCAGCATCGCGGGGATGCCATCCTTGATGGGGTAGGCGAGCTTGCTGGTCGGGCAGACGATGAGCTGCCGGGCTTCGGAGAAGAACACCGGGGCTTTCGACACCGGGCAGGCGAGCATTTCGATGAGTCTGGAATCCATGATTTTCCGGGGTTGAGTGAGGGTCAGGCGGCCGCGGCGCGCGTGGTGGAAATGAGCCAGCCCAGCGCGACCGCCACGACGATGCCGACGATCTGCTGCGCGCGCGTCCATTGCAGAATCGAGCCGTCCATCGCCGCGATTCCCACCGCCGTGATGACGAACCAGATGCCGCTTTGCAGCGCCACGCCATGGATGCCGGCGCTCTGCATGAATTTGACGGCGAGGATGTAGGCCGTGAGGCCGCCGCCGAACGAGAGCAGGGAAATGATCCCCATCTTCGGGTCGAGCTGGCCGCCGGGCCAGGCCTTGCCGGCGAACACGAATCCGCGGGCATCCAGCAGCCCTGACGCCACCGTCAGGAGCCCTACCACCAACAGATTGCCGACCTGGCCCATCTTATGTCCCTCATCCGCGAGCGGCCGGAAGCATAGCCAAATCCCCGTCCGCCCGCCGGAGACGTCGCAACTCAGGTTGTGACGGACCTGTTTCGCTATAATCCGCGCCCCCTCGCGCGTGGCCCTTTACGCCTGGGCTGGGACACCGCGAAAGTGGCGGAACTGGTAGACGCGCTGGATTTAGGTTCCAGTGGGGCAACCCGTGAGAGTTCGAGTCTCTCCTTTCGCACCACTGGTCGCATTCACGGCCGGCGAGTCAGCGTTAACGATGAAGGAATTGATATGCAGGTTTCATTGACCGCCACGGGCGGTTTGGAGCGTCGTCTCGAAGTGGCGATCCCCGCCTCTCAGGTCGACGGCGAAGTCGCGCAGCGACTCAACCGGATTTCGCGCACGGCGCGCCTCAAGGGCTTTCGCCCCGGCAAGGCGCCGCTCGCGGTGATCCGCCAGCAGTATGGCGACCAGGTGCACGGCGAAGTCGTGAGCGATCTCATGCGCTCGTCGTTCTCCGAAGCGGTGGCGCGTGAAAAGCTCAATCCCGCCGGCGGTCCGCGCATCGAGCCCATTGCGATGGGTCCGGGCGCCGACCTCAAGTACGCCGCGGTGTTCGAAGTGCTGCCCGAGGTGAGACTCGCGCCGCTGGCGGGCATCGCGATCGAGAAGCCCGTCGCCTCGGTGGCAGACGCGGATCTCGACGCCATGCTGCTCACGCTGCGCAAGCAGCGCCCGTCATTCAACGAAGTGACGCGCGCGGCTGCCAACAATGATCGCGTGACGGTCTCCTTCACGGGCCGGATCAACGGCGAGGAATTCGAAGGCGGCAGCGGCGAGAACGTGCCGATCGTCATCGGCGCGGCCCAGGTCATGAAGGAATTCGAGGACGCGTTGCTTGGCGTCGCCGCGGGCGGCGAGAAGGAATTCGACGCCACGTTTGGTGCCGAACACGCCAACAAGAACCTTGCGGGCAGGACCGCAACGTTCAGCGTGAAGATCGTGAAGGTCGAGGAGCAGGCTCCGGCCGCACTCGATGAAGCGTTCGCGAAGAGTTTCGGGGTCGCCGACGGCAGCCTCGAGAGCCTGCGTTCGGAAGTGAAGGCCAACATGGAGCGCGAGCTCAACGAGGCCATTCGCCAGAAGATGCGTGCTCAGGTGCTCGAGGGTCTGCTCGCGCAGAATCCGGTCGAGCTGCCGCGTCAGCTGGTCGAGGAGCAGATCCAGGAATTGCAGGTGGAAATGCTGCGTCGCGCCGGCGTGCGCGACGCCAAGCAGATGCCGCCGCGCGAGCCGTTCGAGCAGCCGGCACGCCGCCGGGTCGCGCTCAGCCTGCTCATGAGCGAGCTGGTGAGGGCGGCGAATCTCAAGGTGAGCCGCGAATCCGTGCAGGAAAAACTGAACGAGCTCGCAGCTTCGTATTCAAACCCGGATGAAGTGCGACGCGCCTACTTGCAAAACGCCGAGATGATGCGACAAATAGAAGCGCAGGTTCTCGAACAGCAGGCGATCGATTGGGTGTTGGGTCAGGCGAAGGTTTCCGAGAAGCCGTCGACCTTCTCCGAGCTCACGAAGTTCGCGGTCGACGAGAACGCCGAGAACCAGGGCTGAGTCGGTAGTACAGGAGTCAGACGATGAACGAGCGCGCATTGAATCTGGTCCCCATCGTCGTCGAACAGACGGCGCGCGGCGAACGGTCGTATGACATCTACTCGCGCCTCCTGAAGGAACGCGTGGTGTTCGCGGTGGGTCCGGTCGAGGACTACATGGCGAACGTCATCGTCGCCCAGCTCCTGTTCCTCGAATCCGAGAATCCCGAGAAGGACATCGCGCTGTACATCAATTCGCCGGGCGGCTCCGTGAGCGCGGGCCTCGCGATCTACGACACGATGCAGTTCGTCAAACCCGACGTGAGCACGATCTGCGTGGGCATGGCGGCCTCGATGGGCGCGGTGCTGCTCGCGGGCGGTGCGAAGGGCAAGCGGTTCATGCTGCCGAATTCGCGGGCGATGATTCACCAGCCTTCCGGCGGCTTTTCGGGCCAGGCGAGCGACATCCACATCCAGGCCCAGGAAATCCTCAAGATCCGCGGCCGTCTCAATGAGATCCTGGCGAAGCACACGGGTCAGACCGTCGACAAGATCGCACTCGACTCGGAACGCGACAATTTCATGAGCCCCACTGAGGCGGTCGCCTACGGGCTTGTAGATAAGTTACTCGACAAGCGAGTCGTGCCTCCGACCGGGACGCCGGCTGCTTAGTTCCGGTCTCGCGGCGTCAGGCCGCATATCAGTGCGAAGCGACTCGCAGTTCTCGACAAATCCCGTGGAAACAACGGCTTCCGCCATGCCGGCCCTTGGGTTCGGCCGGAGCGCCGTGATATATAGAAACCACAGGCAGGTGGGCGATGTGCCCGCACTGCGGCAAGCGGAGTAACGATGACCGAGGACACTCGCGGACGGCACGACGACGGCAAGTTGTTGTACTGCTCCTTCTGCGGCAAGAGTCAGCACGAAGTTCGTAAGCTGATCGCCGGTCCTTCGGTTTTTGTCTGCGACGAATGCGTCGAGCTCTGCAACGACATCATTCGCGAGGAGCTCGAGGACCGCGCCGAGCGCGCCCGCGACAAGCTCCCGAAACCGTCCGAGATCAAGAAGGTTCTCGACGAATACGTCATCGGCCAGGAGCGCGCGAAGAAGACGCTCTCCGTCGCCGTGTACAACCACTACAAGCGATTGCAGACGCGCGGCGGCTCCGGCGGTCGTGGCAAGGACGACGTCGAAATCTCCAAGAGCAACATCCTGCTGATCGGCCCGACCGGCTGCGGCAAGACGCTGCTGGCCGAGACGCTGGCGCGCCTGCTCAACGTGCCGTTCACGATTGCCGACGCCACCACGCTCACCGAAGCCGGTTACGTCGGTGAAGACGTCGAGAACATCATCCAGAAGCTGCTCCAGAAGTGCGACTACGACGTCGAGAAGGCGCAGACCGGTATCGTCTACATCGACGAAATCGACAAGATTTCCCGGAAATCCGACAACCCGTCGATCACGCGCGACGTGTCCGGCGAAGGCGTTCAACAGGCGCTGCTCAAGCTCATCGAAGGCACGATCGCCTCGGTTCCGCCGCAGGGCGGCCGCAAGCATCCCCAGCAGGAATTCCTGCAGGTCGACACCTCTAACATCCTGTTCATCTGCGGTGGCGCGTTCGCCGGCCTCGAGAAGATCGTGCTGAACCGCACGCAGAAGGGCGGCATCGGCTTCACGTCGGAAGTGCGCGACGTCAGCACGCGTCCGAATGGCACCGACATCTTCAAGGAAGTCGAGCCGGAAGATCTCATCAAGTACGGCCTCATCCCCGAGTTCGTCGGCCGCCTGCCCGTGGTCGCGACACTCGAGGAGCTCGACGAGAAGGCGCTGATCAGCATTCTCACCGAGCCGAAGAACGCGCTCACCAAGCAGTACAAGCGCCTGTTCGACATGGAAGGCGCCGAGCTGGAATTCCGGGAAGAAGCGCTGTCGGCCGTTGCCCAGAAGGCCATGCAGCGCAAGACCGGTGCTCGCGGCCTGCGGACGATCCTCGAGAACGTGCTGCTCGAAACCATGTATGAGCTGCCGGGCTTGAAGAACGTGTCGAAAGTGGTGGTCGATGACTCCGTGATCGAAGGGCACCAGAAGCCCTACGTGGTCTACAAATCGGAGTCGGCAGCCACGGCGGATGACGCGGCAACGCCTCGCCGGGTCTCGGGTTCCGGCCTAAGCTGATCCGCAGTCGTCCGCGTTTGCGGCGATCGCCTATCCGTCTGACAGAGAAGTGTGACGCGGCGATTGATTCGCCGCCTCGCAACCCCATTTCTCGCGCTACACTTTGACTAAATACAGCCATGGCGCTGCATTTCGCGGCGCCGCGGCTTTCCGAGGTACAGCCGCGTGACCGAATCCTCCCCGTCTTCTTCCAAGTCCGTGACCATCCAGGGACTGCCGGTGCTGCCACTGCGCGACGTCGTCGTGTACCCGCACATGGTCATCCCGCTGTTCGTCGGGCGTGAAAAATCCATCCATGCGCTCGACGTCGCGATGAAAGCCGACAAGCGCATCATGCTCATCGCGCAGAAGCAGCCCGATGTCGACGACCCGAAGGCGGACGACCTGTACCGCATCGGCACGGTCGCCTCGATCCTCCAGCTCCTCAAATTACCTGACGGCACCGTGAAGGTGCTGGTCGAAGGCGTGGACCGCGCGCGCATCGACACCATGCACACCGGCGAGCACTACACCGCCGACGTCACCACCGAACCGGATGCCGATACGTACGACGAGAAGGAACTCGACGTCCTCGCGCGCAGCGTGATCTCGCAGTTCGAGCAGTACGTGAAGCTCAACAAGAAGGTGCCGCCCGAAGTGCTGACCGCGCTCGCCGGCATCGAACAGCCCGGCCGCCTTGCGGACACCGTCGCCGCGCACATGGCGCTCAAGCTCCCCGAGAAGCAGAAGGTTCTCGAGATCCTCGACGTGCGCAAGCGCCTCGAGCACGTCCTGGTCGCCATCGAAGGCGAGATGGACGTCCTGCAGATCGAGAAGCGCATCCGCGGCCGCGTGAAGGCGCAGATGGAGAAGAGCCAGCGCGAGTACTACCTGAATGAGCAGATGAAGGCCATTCAGAAAGAACTCGGCGAGATGGAAGAGGGCGGCAACGAACTTTCCGATCTCGAGAATCGCATCAAGAAAGCCGGCATGCCGAAAGAGGCGTTGGAGAAAGCCAACGCCGAGATGAACAAGCTGAAGATGATGTCGCCGATGTCGGCCGAAGCCACCGTCGTGCGCAACTACATCGACTGGCTGGTCAAGGTGCCGTGGAAGAAGCGCACCAAGATCCTCAAGGACATCGCCCGCGCCGAGAAGGTGCTGGACGAGGACCACTTTGGGTTGGACAAGGTCAAGGAACGCATCGTCGAGTACCTGGCCGTCCAGCAGCGCGTCGAGAAGATCAAGGGTCCCATTCTGTGCCTCGTCGGACCTCCGGGCGTGGGCAAGACCTCGCTGGGCCAGAGCATCGCGCGCGCCACGAACCGCAAGTTCGTGCGCATGAGCCTGGGCGGCGTGCGTGACGAGGCCGAGATCCGCGGCCACCGCCGCACGTACATCGGCTCCATGCCGGGCAAGATCGTGCAGAACATGGCGAAGACCGCCGTGCACAATCCGCTGTTCCTGCTCGACGAGATCGACAAGATGTCGATGGATTTCCGCGGCGACCCGTCATCGGCGCTGCTGGAAGTTCTCGACCCCGAGCAGAACGCCGCATTCAACGATCACTACCTCGAGGTCGATCTCGACCTGTCGCAGGTGATGTTCGTGTGCACAGCGAACTCGCTGAACATTCCGGCGCCGTTGCTGGATCGCATGGAAGTGATCCGCCTCCCGGGCTACACGGAAGACGAGAAGCTCAACATCGCGAAGAAGTACCTGCTGCCGAAGCAGGTGAAGCAGAACGGCCTCAAGCCTGAAGAGCTCAAGGTGTCGGACGAGGTGATCCTCGACATCATCCGGTACTACACGCGCGAAGCGGGCGTCCGCAATCTCGAGCGCGAGGTCGCGCGCATCTGTCGCAAGGCGGTCAAGCAGTTGCTGCTCGCGGCGAAGAAGCCCGAGAAGGGTGAAAAGGCCGAGAAGAGCGAGAAGGCGGACAAGTCCGTCAGCGTCTCTGCGAAGAATCTCGACAAGTTCCTGGGCGTGCGTCGTTTCCGCTACGGCAAGGCCGAAGAGGAAAACCGTATCGGCCACGTCACGGGCCTCGCGTGGACCGAAGTGGGCGGCGAACTGCTGACCATCGAAGCCGCCGTCGTTCCGGGCAAGGGCAAGCTGCAGCACACCGGCCAGCTCGGCGAGGTGATGCAGGAGTCGATCCAGGCCGCGATGACGGTGGTGCGTTCCCGCGCAAACGTGCTCGGCATCGATCCGGACTTCTACCAGAAGCACGACGTGCACCTGCACATGCCCGAGGGTGCGACACCGAAGGATGGTCCTTCGGCCGGCATCGGCATGTGTACCGCGCTCGTCTCCGCCTTGACGAAGATCCCGGTGCGTTCCGACGTCGCGATGACGGGCGAGATCACGCTGCGCGGTGAAGTGCTTCCGATCGGTGGCCTCAAGGAGAAACTCCTCGCGGCGCATCGCGGCGGCATCACCACCGTGATGATCCCGGTCGACAACGAGAAGGACCTCACCGAGATCCCGGACAACATCAAGGGCAAGCTCGATATCCGCCCGGTGAAGTGGATCGACGAGGTGTTCGAGATCGCGCTGGCGAATCGTCCGACGCCGCGCCTGGCCACACCGCCGCCGGCGGGCGAGAAACGGGCGCGTCGTTCCGGACGCCGGTCCACGAAACAGGTCCAGGCGCACTAGACCGAGCCCGGGAACGGGTTCTGTGAAACCAGGGCCCCGCGGCATCGCCGCGGGGCCTTTTTCTTTATGGTTCGGTCCGTTAGACTGCGCGGCCTTTCGCGGGCGGCCTTTACTTCGGGTGCTTAGCTCAGCGGTAGAGCATCGCCCTTACAAGGCGAGGGTCGGGGGTTCGAAACCCTCAGCACCCACCAAAATTGGAGCGGTAGTTCAGTTGGTTAGAATACCGGCCTGTCACGCCGGGGGTCGCGGGTTCGAGTCCCGTCCGCTCCGCCAATTCTTCAGGGCCAGTCGCTTAGGATGATGAATGCTTCTGCGTTTACGTGATGGCCTCTCACGCAATAAGTGGCTCGCCTGGGTAGTTCTGGGTGCCATCGGCGCCACCTTCATCTTCTGGGGCGGCACCAACTCGCTCGATTTCAACGGCACATCGAAGAACGAGGCCGCAAAGGTCAACGGCGAGGAGATCCCGGCCTCCGAGGCGACGGAGATGTGGAGCCAGCAGCAGGCTCGCTGGGCGCAGCAGTTCGGTTCCGACATCCCGGCCGAACAGCGCCTGAAGATGCAGCAGGACATCCTGGATCAGCTCGTCCTGCAAAAGCTGATCACCGTGCGACTGAAGGACTTGCACTACCGCGTCAGCGACGCGAAGGTCATGGCGGAAGTGGAAGGCATTTCCGCATTCAAGGGCCCTGACGGCAAGTTCGACGCTAACCAGGCGCGCGCCGTCCTGCGCCAGTACGGAAAGGACGAGCAGACCTTCTTCGACGAGACGCGTCGCGGGCTGGTCGTGAACCAGCTGCAGCAGGGCATCGGCGGTTCCTACTTCCTGACGCCCGCCGAATCGCGCCGCCTCTACAACCTCGAGAACGAAGAGCGCGAGGTGCAGTACGTCCAGTTGCCCGCGGAGAAGTTCGCCGGCAATGATCCGATCGATGAAGCCGCCGTGAACGCGTACTACGCCAAGAATGGCGACCGCTTCATGACGCCCGAATACGTGTCGCTCGAATATGCGGAGCTGCGCCTCGAGCAGCTCGCGACGCAGGTCGTGCCGACCGAAGACGATCTCAAGAAGCTGTACGAAGACAACAAGGCCAACTACGTCCAGGACGAGCGACGCCATGCGCGCCAGATCGTGATCGCCGTGAATGGAAACGACGACGCGGCCGCGAAAAAGCAGGCCGACGCCGTGCTCGCCGAGCTGCATGCCGGCAAGGACTTCGCGGAGCTCGCCCGGAAGTATTCAAAGGACCCGATTTCGGCCGCCAAGGGCGGTGAACTCGAGGACGACGTCAGCAAGAAGGATTTTCCGGGTCCGTTCACCGACACGCTGTTCAGCATGAAGGTCGGCGACATCGCCGGCCCCGTGAAGTCGGATTACGGCTACCTGATCATCAAGCTCGAAGCGATTCGTCCGGCGGAAGTGAAGCCGTATGAAGCCGTGCATTCCGAGCTGGATTCGCAGTACCGCACCGACCGCGCCGCGCAGTTGTTCGGCGAGCGACAGGACGCGATCGGCGCCAGCCTCGACAAGGGCGAGGCCGACCTCGACAAGATCGCGCAAACGCTGGGTCTCACGCGCGGCTCCATCGCGGAGTTCCGGCGCGGCGGGGGCGAGCCGCTGGGCTCGGGCGCCGAACTGCAGCAGGCGGTGTTCTCGGACGCGACGCTCAACCAGGGCAAGATCGGCGGGCCGGTCGAACTGGGCGAAGATCGCCTCGTGCTCGTGAAGGTCACGTCGCATCACAAGGCCGCGGTGAAGCCGCTGGCCGAAGTGCATGACGAGATCGTCGCGCTGGTGCGCCACGATCGCGGCGTCGCGGGAGCGAAAGCCGCCGCGGACAGCGCGATCGCGAAGCTCACGGCTGGAGAGAAGATCGAGTCGCTCGCGAGCGGTTGGTCCGTGACCGCGGAGCCGGCGAAGTTCGTGAGCCGCGGTGACCCGTCGATCCCGGCGGCGTTGCGCACGGCGGTGTTCGAAGCGCCGCGTCCCACCGACAAGCCCGTCGTGAAGGCCGCGAGCCTCGACGATGGATCGAGCGTGGTGTTCGTCGTGTCGCGCACGCGAGTGGCCGACACCAGCAAGAATCCGCAGCTGGTTCAGCAGGAGAACGCGTCGCTGCTGCAACGTTCGGCGGGCGGCGACATTTCGGCCTACGTCAACGAGGCCAAGCGCAAAGCGAAGATCGTCAAGAACCCGAAGGTCTTCGAGTAACGCGAAATGGGAGCGACTGGCACGGAAGCGAAGTCGGCCCCGGTTCTCCCCATTCTCATTGCCATGGTCCTGGGCGCCGGTGTCGGTGCCTGGTCCGGGCCCGACGGCGCGATTGGCGCCATCAAGCTGGTTCCGGTCTTCGACCTGATCGGCGGGATGTTCATCAACCTGCTCAAGATGATCATCGTGCCGCTGATCCTGGCATCGGTGATCACGGGCGTTGCAGGACTCGGCAGCGGTCCCGACCTCGGCAAGCTCGGGGTAAAGACACTGCTGTTCTACCTGCTGACCACGCTGCTAGCGGTGCTGCTCGCGCTCGCGCTCGTGAATCTCATCGAACCCGGCGTACGGCACGGCCAGCCCGTGAAGGACCTGCTCGCGCTCACGAGTGACGCGAAGGAGGTCACCGAGGGCGTGATGCATCGCGCCGAGACCGGCGTGCTCGATTCCATTCGCGGCATCATCCCCGCCAACATCGTCGACGCCGCCGTCAACACGAAGATGCTCGGGCTCGTGCTGTTCTCGGTGCTGTTCGGCTTCTTCCTCGCGCGCATTCCGCAGCCGCAGCAGGGAACGTTGCTGGGCACATGGCAGGGCATCTTCATGGTGATGATGCGCATCACGGGATTCGTGATGATGGTCGCGCCCATCGGCGTGTTTGCGCTGATCGCGAAGGTCGTCGCGATGGCCGGATTGAAAGGAGCGGGGCCGCTGGGTCTGTTCGCCGCCTGTGTCGTCGCGGGACTCGCGTTGTACGGTTTCGTCGTGCTTCCGGCGCTGCTCGCGCTGGTCGCGCGCGTGAATCCCTGGCGCATCTACCCGGCGATGGCGCCGGCGCTGCTCACCGCGTTTTCCACGGCGTCGTCATCGGCGACGCTGCCGCTGTCGCTCGAGTGCCTCGAACAGCGCGCCAAGGTGTCGGAACGCGTCGCGGGCTTCGTGATGCCGCTCGGCGCGTCGATGAATCACGCCGGCAGCGCGTTGTACGAATGCGCCGCGGCGATGTTCATCGCGCAGGCATACGGACTGCACCTGTCGTTCGCCACGCAGTTCACGGTGGTGATCCTGGCGTTGGTGACGTCGATGGGCATGGCGGGCATTCCCGCCGCGTCGCTGGTGGGCATCACGATCATCCTCGCCGCCGTCGGATTGCCGCCCGAGGCGATCGGCGTGCTGCTCATCTTCGATCGCCTGCTCGACATGGCGCGCACCGCGATCAACGTCCTGGCGGACGCCGCCTGCGCGGTCATCGTTGCCCGCCTCGAAGGCGAGACCGCGCCTCTCGCCGATCCAGTTCCGAATCCTGCCGCAACCTGAACGGGGACAGTCCCCGTTTCCCGGCAAACGTGGACTGACCTGGTGACGGTTGGAGTGCCGGTCTGCATCTCGATCGCTTTGCGACCGAATGTCGAGCAGCGAGGAGAGAGCGGCCGCGCGCCGTTGTAATGCCTTCCAGCGCTCCGTTTTTGAAGATGTTAAGGCGCGCAGCGAACGACGAGCGAACGCCGGAAATGGAATGTCCCCATTCCATTTCCGAAGCGTGCTCGAGATTGAGGGAGCAAAGCGATCGAGATGCAGACCGGCACCCGATGCGCCCGATGACTGTCCCCGTTATTCGCCGGCTTCTTGCGGGAATGACATGCCGACGGTCGAGAAGCCCGCGTCGACGTAGGTGATCTCGCCGGTAATGCCGTTCGCGAGATCCGAGCACAGGAACGCCGCGGCGTTGCCCACGTCTTCGAGCGTGACGTTGCGACGCAGCGGCGCGACGTCGGCGACCCGGCCCAGCATCTTGCGAAAGCCCGCGATGCCCGCGGCCGCCAGCGTCTTGATCGGACCTGCCGAGATGCCGTTGACGCGGATGTTGTGCGGGCCCAGGTCCGCCGCGAGGAAGCGCACGTTGGCCTCGAGGCTCGCCTTGGCGAGGCCCATCACGTTGTAGCTCGGGATCGACTTGACGGCGCCGAGGTACGACAGCGTGAGGATGGCGCCCGCGCGTCCGGCCATCAGTGGCTGCGCGGCGCGTGCCAGGGCGGTGAGGCTGTAGCTCGAGACGTCGTGTGCCACGCGGAACGCTTCGCGCGAGGTGCTTTCCGTAAACCCGCCGGCCAACGCCTCGCGCGGCGCGTACGCCACCGCGTGCACCACGATGTCGAGCGAGCCCCACGCGTTCTTGATCGCCGCGAATGCGGTATCGATCTCCGCATCGTTCGTCACGTCCATCTGCAAGACCAGCTTCGAGCCCAGCGACTCGGCCAGCGGCGCGACGCGATCCTTGAACTTGTCGTTTACGTAGGTGAATGCGAGCTCGGCGCCCTCGCGATGCATCGCCTGCGCGATACCCCAGGCGATGGAACGATCCGACGCGACGCCGACGATCAGCGCGCGTTTGCCCGTCATGAAACCCATGTGCACTTCCTTCTAGGAGATTGGCCGTGGCCAAACGAATGAGGCCGGCATTATGCCGGCCTCATATCGTCAAGGGGAAATCGGCGAAGTGTCAGCGCCGGCGGACGTTGACCGTGAGTTTCTGGCCCGGCCGCAGCGTCGTGTGGCTGCTGATGCCGTTCCAGTTGACGAGGTCGGACACCGAGACGTTGAAGACCTGCGCGATGCGCGACAGCGTGTCGCCGCTGCGGACCTTGTAGCTGACCTGGCGAGACGAGCCCCCGGACACCGACTTCGAGGATCCCGAGCTGCCACCGCCATTCGGATTCAGCACCAGCTTCTGGCCTGCGCGCAGCGTGTCGCGCGGACCCATGCCGTTGAGGCGCGCGAGCGTCGCGACGCTCATGCGATGACGCTTCGCGATGCGCCACAGCGAATCGCCGCTGCGCACCACGTGCACCCCGGGACGGCCGCGACCGCCGCGGCCATCGACGCGCGCAGCCGCCAGCATCACCTTCGCGGGCAGGTTCACCACCGCCGACGGCACGCGGATCTCGCTGCCGACGACGAGCGGGGCCGCGTTGTCGAGGTTGTTCATGTCGCGCACGACGATCGGCTGCGTCTTGTATTTCTTCGCGACCGACGCGACCGATTCGCCGGCCCTGACCTTGTGCATCGATACGCGCACGCGCTCGTCGGGGCTCAGCAGGTCGAGGTTGCGACGGAACGCGTCGGCCGAATCACGGGGCAGCAGCAGGAAGTGCGGGCCGGCCGGATCCGTCGCCCAGCGATGGAAGCCCGGGTTCAGTTCGTAGACTTCATCCAGCGGGATACCCGCGAGTTCCGCGGCAAGCGTCAGGTCGAGCTGGCCGCCGGTGTCCACCTTTTCGAAATACGGCTCGTTCGGGATCGGGCTGAACGCGATGCCGTAATCCTCGGGATTCAGGACCAGGCGGCGCATTGCGAGCAGCTTCGGCACGTAGGCCTTGGTCTCCGTAGGCAGGCGCAGGCTGAAGAAGTCGACCGGCTTGCCGGCGGCGCGATTGGCGGCCACCTCGCGCTGCACGCGGAATTCGCCGCAGTTGTAGGCGGCGATGGCGAGCAGCCAGTCGTCGAAGAACTCGTCGTGCATGTACTGCAGGTAATCGAGCGCGGCGCGCGTCGATGCGATCACGTCGCGGCGGCCGTCGTACCACCAGTCCTGCTTGAGGCCGAAACGCTCGCCGGTGCCCGGCATGAACTGCCACAGGCCGTTCGCGGTAGCCCACGAGCGCGCGTACGGCTCGAAGGCGCTCTCGACCACGGGCAAAAGTGCGAGCTCGAGCGGCATGCCGCGCGCCTCGATCTCTTTCACGATGTGGTGCATGTAGGGCACGGCACGGCCGAAGGTGCGTTCGAGATATTCGGGGTTGTTCGCGTACCAGTTGACCTGGATGTCGATCTGGCGCGATTCGACATCTTCGAGCTTGAAGCCCGCGCGGATGCGATCGAAGACGTCGGGATATTGCTCGGGCGTCATGCCGGCGAGCGTGTGGGTGGCATCCGGCGCGACCCCGTCGGTGGTGTCGGATTGGGTTTCGCCTTCCTGGACGCCACTCAGCGAATCGACCGCGTCAGGGACATTGCTGGCGACCGCGACCGGGGTGGTTGCCGGGGTGGCCTTGGGCGCCGCGGGCCGGGCCTGCGGGGCGGGGAGAGAGGGGGTGGTACCTGCCTGCACGTCCGGGGCCTGGGCTGCGACAGCCGGCGAGACGGGCGTTATGGGCGGAGTTGTGCCATCGATGGGAGTGGAGGCGCACCCTGACAGGGTGGCAGCCACAACGAGAGCCAGCGACGCGAGGACGCGCCTTTCCGTGAATCCGACAGTCAATTCACACCCCCGAGGGCGGCAAAAATGGGTACCGTTCCGAAAGATGACGGTACTTCGTCGTGTGGCGGTATTTAAGCCGTAAGTTCACAAGATTGCTACCTTTTTTGTGATCTAATTCACGCCGTTTGTGACGCACGCCACTACATCCGCCGCGGTCGATTCCTGGCTTGGTTCCGGACTGGGCCAGGCTGTGCTACAGGCCGAATCCGAGCTCATGTCAGAGGCTTTGGACGATGTTTTCGGCTGGGAGTTGCTTCAGGTCGGAACCTGGGGCCCACGAGAACAGATTCTGGCCGGTTGTCGCACGCGCCGTCACGCCGTCGTCTCCGGGCGACGTTCGGCGGCCGCTGACGCCGACATCACCGCGCGCCTCTCACAATTGCCGGTCGCCAACGGGGCGGTCGATGCGGTCGTGCTGCCACACACCCTCGAGTTCGAGACCGATCCCTACGCCGTGGTGCGCGAGGTGGATCGCGTGCTCGCCGGCGAGGGCCAGCTCATCGTGCTCGGCTTCCGGCCGCTGAGTCTGTGGGGTTTCCGCAGCCGCGCCATCAGCCGCGGCTATCCACCGGGATTGAAGCGCATGCTCGGCGCCCGCCGCATCGCCGACTGGCTCGAGCTGCTGGGTTACGACGTCTCGCTCACGCGCAATTACCTGTTCACGCCGCCGTGGAGCCAGTCGGCGCCCCAGGCCGGGGTGCCCTCGGCTCTGCTGCGCCGGGGATGGCTCAAGCCCTGGCCCGCCGGCGCGTATCTCATCAAGGCGCGCAAGCGCGTCTACACGCTCACGCCGATCCGTCCGAAACTGCGCGAGCGTACGCAGGCGATCGGCGGCCTCGTGAAGCCGACCACGCGCCAAAGTAGCTAGTGTCGAAAGTCGAGATCTACACCGACGGCGCGTGCCGCGGAAATCCAGGACCCGGGGGCTGGGCGGCGCTGCTGCTCGCGGGCGGGCACGAGCGCGAGATCTCCGGCGCCGAGGCCGCCACGACTAACAACCGCATGGAGCTCACCGCGGTGATCCGCGCGCTCGAGGCGCTCAAGCGGCCCGTGGAGGGCGCGATCTACACGGATTCGCAGTACGTGCGCCAGGGCGTGCTCGAGTGGATGCCCAACTGGAAGGCGCGCGGCTGGAAGACGGCCGACAAGAAGCCCGTGAAGAACCAGGATTTGTGGCAGACGCTCGATGCGCTGGTCGTGAAGCACGATCTCGAGTGGCACTGGGTGAAGGGACACTCGGGAAATCCCGGGAACGAGCGCGTCGATGCGCTCGCGAACCGCGCCATCGACGCGCTCCTGTCCGGCTGAATCCCGTACACTCGCGCGCCATGCGCCAGATCGTCTTCGACACCGAGACCACCGGTCTCGAACACTCCGCCGGCCACCGCGTCATCGAAATCGGCGGCGTCGAGATCGTCAACCGCCGATTGACGGGCCGGAAATTCCACCGCTACCTCAATCCGGACCGCGAGATCGACGCGGGCGCGCTGGCGGTGCACGGCATCGAGCTGGCGCAATTGAAGAACGCCCCGCGGTTCGCCGAGATCGCCGACGAGCTCGTCGCGTTCATCTCGGGAGCCGAGCTCATCATCCACAACGCGCCGTTCGACGTCGGCTTCGTCGATGCCGAGTTCGCACGCCTGCCTGGCACGCCGCGCACCGTGGCGTCCCTGTGCCGCGTGCTCGACACGCTGGCCCTGGCGCGCTCGCTCCATCCCGGGCAGCGCAACAGTCTCGATGCGCTGTGCAAGCGCTACAGCGTGGACAATTCCAAGCGCGACCTGCACGGGGCCTTGCTCGATGCGGGCATCCTGGTCGACGTGTATCTCGCGATGACGGGCGGGCAGAGCGCGCTGGCGCTCGACACTGGCGCGAACCGCGATTCCTCGGCGCAGCAGGCCGCCGCTGGCGCGACCGTGCGCGCGCCCGGGTTGACGCTGGCTGTGCCGATGGCCGATCCCGAGGAGCTGCGTCTGCACGAGGCGATGCTCGACATGATCCAGAAGGCGAGCGGCGGCAAGGCCGTCTGGCGGGCCGATTCCGCCAAAGCCGGCGACAGATAGCGATCGAACGCACAGAAATCGAGGATCGGAGCCCTCCGGGACTCGCTTTCCCACCTCGCGGGACGGCAAGATCGCGCGCTGCCAATCGGCGCTAAGGTCCTAAAAGAGAACGGAAAAACATGGAATTGAGTCTCAGAGGTTGTCGCATCGGCGTGGTGGGGCTTGGTTACGTTGGGCTGCCGCTCGCCGTCGAGTTTGGCAAGCATTTCGACACCGTCGGTTTCGATATCAAGGCGAACCGGATCGCCGAGCTCAAGAAGGGCCGCGATTCCACGCTCGAGTGCTCCAGTGCCGAGCTGCGCTCCGCGCGCAAGCTCAAGTACTCGACGAGCCTCAAGGATCTCGGGAAGTGTCAGGTGTTCATCGTGACGGTGCCGACGCCGATCGATCGCTACAACCGGCCGGACCTCACGCCGCTCGAACGCTCCAGCGAGACCGTCGGCAAGGTGCTCAAGAAGGGCGACGTCGTGGTGTACGAGTCCACGGTGTATCCCGGTTGCACCGAGGAAGTGTGCATTCCGATTCTCGAGCGCGAGTCTGGCCTCAAGTTCAACGTGGACTTCTTCGCCGGCTACAGCCCTGAGCGCATCAATCCGGGCGACAAGGAACATCGCCTGCCGACGATCAAGAAGGTCACGTCGGGTTCGACGCCCGAGGTCGCGAAGTTCGTCGATGATCTGTACCGCACCGTGGTGCGTGCGGGCACGCACAAGGCCTCGAGCATCCGCGTTGCCGAGGCGGCGAAGGTCATCGAGAACACGCAGCGCGACGTGAACATCGCACTGATCAACGAGCTTGCGCTGCTGTTCAACCGGCTGGGCGTCGACACCGAGGAGGTCCTGCTGGCCGCCGGTAGCAAGTGGAACTTCCTGCCGTTCCGCCCAGGTCTCGTTGGCGGCCACTGCATCGGCGTGGATCCTTACTATCTGACGCATAAGGCGCAGGAAGTGGGTTTCCATCCCGAAATGATCCTCGCGGGTCGGCGGCTGAACGACAGCATGGCCAATTACGTGGCGGGACAGATCGTCAAGCTCATGGCCGACAAGAAGATCCTCGTGAAGGGATCCCGCGTGCTCGTGTTGGGTCTTACCTTCAAGGAAAACTGCCCCGACCTGCGCAATTCGAAAGTCGCGGACGTGGTCCGTGAGCTCAAGAACTACGGCGCGAAGGTCGACGTGTATGACCCGTGGATCGATCACGACGAGGCGGAACACGAATATGGAATCCGTCCCATCCGGCGCCCCCGGGAGGGGGTCTACGACGCCGCGGTCGTAGCCGTCGCGCACAAGGAGTTTCGCGACCAGGGCATCAGCGCCGTGCGCAAGGCCTGCAAGAAGAGTCACGTGGTATACGACATCAAGTACCTGTTCCCGGCCAACCAGGTGGACGGACGGTTGTAATGAAGATCCTGCTCACCGGCGCCGCCGGATTCATCGGGTTCCATACCGCGAAGAAGCTGCTGGCGCGGGGTGACGAAGTCGTCGGCCTCGACAACCTCAACGATTACTACGATCCGAATCTCAAGCGCGCGCGTCTCTCCATCCTCCAGAAGGAGCCGAAGTTCCGGTTCGTGAAGATGGATCTCGCCGACAAGGGCGGGATGAAGGCGCTGTTCGCGCGCGAGAAGTTTCCGCGCGTCATCCATCTCGCCGCGCAGGCCGGCGTGCGTTATTCGCTCGAGAATCCGCAGGCGTACATCGACAGCAACGTGACGGGCACGCTGAACGTGCTCGAAGGTTGCCGCCACAACGGCGCCGAGCACCTGGTGTTCGCGTCGACCAGTTCGGTGTACGGCCTCAACACCAACATGCCGTTCACCGTGCACCGCGGCGTCGATCACCCGTTGTCGCTGTATGCGACCACCAAGCGCGCCAACGAGTTGATGGCGCACAACTACGCGGCGCTGTTCAAACTACCCGTGACCGGCCTGCGGTTCTTCACCGTGTACGGCCCGTGGGGCCGGCCCGACATGGCGCTGTTCCTGTTCACCAAGAACATCCTCGAGGGCAAGCCCATCGACGTGTTCAATCACGGTCACCACAAGCGCGACTTCACCTTCGTCGAGGACATCGCCGAGGGCGTCGTGCGCGCCTGCGATCGCGTCGCGACGCCGAACGCGCAGTGGAGCGGCGATCAGCCGGATCCCGCCACGTCCAGCGCGCCGTTCCGCCTCTACAACATCGGCAACAACGCGCCGGTGGACCTGATCCGCTACATCGAGGTCCTCGAGGAATGTCTCGGCAAGAAGGCGGTCAAGAACATGCTGCCGCTCCAGGCAGGTGACGTGCCCGACACGTTCGCGGACGTAGAAGACCTGGTGCGCGACGTCGGCTACAAGCCCGCGACGCCGGTCGAGGTCGGCATCCGGCGGTTCGTCGATTGGTACCTCGAGTACTACAAGACGGGCGCGCCGCAGCCCACGCGGGTCACCAACCTGGGGTAAAGTGCGCGGGCCGTGAAAGTCCCGCTGCTCGATCTCAAACCCCAGTACCGCGCGCTCAAGACTGAGCTCGACGCGGCCATCCTGCGCGTCAGCGAGTCCCAGCACTTCATCCTCGGACCCGAGGTGAAAGCGCTCGAGGCCGCGACCGCGAAATACTCAGGCTGCAAGCACGGCATCGGGCTGTCGTCCGGAACGGATGCGCTGCTGATCGCGCTGATGGCGCTCGACATTGGAGCCGGCGACGAGGTCATCACCAGTCCCTACACATTCTTCGCCACCGCAGGAACGATTGCGCGCGTGGGCGCGCGCCCCGTGTTCGTCGACATCGAGCCGGGTTCCTTCAATATCGCGCCCGGCGCCATCGAACGCGCCATCACGCCGCGCACGCGCGCGATCATGCCGGTGCACCTGTACGGTCAGGTCGCCGATATGGATCCGATCATGGCCATCGCGCGCAAGCATGGCCTGCGCGTGATCGAAGATGCGGCGCAGGCCATCGGTTCCGAGGATGCGCAGGGCCGCCGCGCCTGTTCGCTCGGCGACATCGGTTGCCTGTCGTTCTTCCCGACCAAGAATCTCGGCGCCTTCGGTGATGCCGGTGCGTGCGTGACCAACGACGACGCGCTCGCCGCGAAGATGATGAAGCTGCGGGTGCACGGCATGGAGCCGAAGTACTACCACGAGCTCATCGGTGGCAATTTCCGGCTTGATGAGATCCAGGCGGCGGTGCTCAACGTCAAGCTGCCGCATCTCGATGCCTGGAGCGCGGCGCGGCAGAAGAACGCCGCTTTCTACGACGCCGCGTTCGCGAAGGCGGGCCTGGGAACGAAGGTGATCACGCCGCCCCCCGCACCGCACGGGGCGCGACACATTTATAACCAGTACTGCATACGCACCGAACGTCGGGATGAACTGCGCGCGCACCTCGCCGCGAATGGCGTGGGCGCCGAGATCTACTACCCGCTGGCGCTGCACATGCAGCAGTGCTTCGCGTACCTGGGGCACGAGCCCGAGGACTTCCCGGAGAGCCTGCGTGCCACCCGCGAGACGCTGGCATTGCCTATCTTCCCCGAGCTGGAACAGTCGCAACTTCAGTACGTTGTGGATACCATCGCGGCCTTCCACCGCTAGTAGGCCGCGCCACGAGATGGCTCACGACAACCTGACCGCCGCCTGGCGCGCCTTGCAGGGCCGCGCCGCCGAAACCCGCGCCGTGCCGTTGCGCGCCTTGCGTGATGCCGATCCCGATCGTGCCACGCGTTTCGCGCGCGAAGCCTGTGGCCTGTATCTCGATTTCTCCCGTCAGCGCATCGACGACGATGCCTTGCGTCTGCTCGTGAGCCTGGCCGGTGCCGCGGGGCTGCGCGAGCGCATCGATGCGATGTGGCGCGGCGATGCGATCAACTCGACTGAGAACCGCGCGGTCCTGCATACGGCGCTGCGCGTGCCCGGCGTGTCGGCGCAGGGTCCCGGTGGGGAGGCTATCGCGCGCGAAGTCCTCGTCGAGCGCGAGCGCATGCTGAAATTCGCAGAAGACGTGCGCGCTGGGACGGTGCGGGGCTCCGGCGGCGCGTCCTTCACGACCGTCATCAACATCGGCATCGGCGGATCCGATCTCGGGCCCGCGATGGCCGTCGAGGCGTTGCACACACTGGCCGCGGGCGCGCCGCACGTCGTGTTCGTCTCCAACGTCGACGGTACCGATCTTGCCAATGCGCTCGAGCAGGCGGATCCCGCGCGCACGCTGTTCATCGTCGCGTCGAAGACCTTCACGACGCAGGAGACTCTCGCCAACGCGCGTGCTGCGCGCGCCTGGCTGGCCGGCAGGCTGGGCGAGGCTGCCGTGCCCGCGCATTTCGCGGCCGTGTCGACCAACGCCGCCGCGATGGATGCGTTCGGCGTCAATCCTAACTACCGATTCATGATGTGGGATTGGGTCGGTGGCCGTTATTCGATGTGGTCGTCGATCGGCGTCTCCCTGGCTATCGCGATCGGGCGGAATGCCTTCCTCGATTTCCTGGCCGGTGGCCACGAGATGGACGAGCACTTCCGCAGCGCCCCCTGGGAGCGGAATCTGCCCGCGCTGCTCGGCCTGTTCGGCGTCTGGAACATCAACGGACTCGAGTTGCCGACGCACGCGGTGCTGCCCTACGACGGGCGACTGCGCCGTTTCCCGGCCTACCTGCAGCAGCTCGAGATGGAGAGCAACGGAAAGTCGGTGACGCTCGACGGCTCGCCCGTTCAGCATTCGACGGCGCCCGTGATCTGGGGAGAGCCGGGCAACAACGCGCAGCACTCGTTCTTCCAGATGCTGCACCAGGGCTCGCAGCGCGCCGCGCTCGATTTCCTGCTGCCCGCGACGTCGTCGGCAAACAGCCCGGAACAGGCACAACTCGCGATCGGGAACTGCCTTGCTCAAGCCGAGGCGCTCGCATTCGGTTATTCACTCGAGCAGGCAAAGGCCGAGCTCGCTGCCCGCAAGGTCGACCCCGCGCGCATCGAACTTCTGGCGCGTCACAAGGTCCATGCCGGCAATCGTCCGGTGAGCATCGTCGCGTTCGAGCAGCTCGATGCGAAGACGCTGGGCGGATTGGTCGCGCTGTACGAGCACAAGGTGTTCACGCAGAGCGTGGTGTGGGGAATCAACGCCTTCGACCAGTGGGGCGTGGAGCTGGGAAAGAAAATGTGTGAAGAAGTGTTGCCGCTGGTCAAGGATCCGAACGCCGCGAGCGGGACGCGCGCGATGTTGAAGCCGCTGCTCACGCAGCTTGCGAACTGGCGCAAGTGATACCGAAAGGGTTCCGCGACTTCGCGCGGTCATGGATTGCGGCACTCGCGCTGACGGTCGCCGGCGCGGTCCATGCCGATGCCGGATGGTTCGAGTCCGGTGATGCCGCGTTGCGACTCGATCTTCAGTTGCTCAACGATGCCGAAGTCATCCGGCTGCCGGTGAACACCTGGCCGATGCCACGCGCGGCGGTTGAATACGCGCTCAGCAATGCGAAGACGCACCTCGCGGTCAACAGGGCGGTAGCCGCCGCGCTGGAGCGAGTGCAGGCGCGCGTAGCGCCGCCGAGCGCGGTGAGTTTTGGCGCCTGGGCCGCGGGCGGCGAGCCCGGCATGTTGCGTGATTTCGATTCCTTCGCGCGTGAGAGCGGGGAGCTGGGTGCCCATGCCGATTTCGCGGCGGGTCGGTTTTCCACTTCGTTGAAGATTTCTGGTGCAGCCGACCCCGCGGATGGCCACACGGTGCGCGCGGATGGTTCGCACGCGACGGTGCAGCTAGGCAACTGGTTGGTGAGTGCCCATACGCTCGAACGTTTCTGGGGCCCGTCGCACGAGAGCAGCCTGATCCTCTCGAACAACGCGCGGCCGATGCCCACCGTGATGGTGGAACGTGCCGAAGCGCGCGCATTCGAGACACCGTGGCTGTCCTGGCTCGGCCCCTGGCGCATGAGTTTCGGCATCAGCCGGATGGAGGAGGAGAGGCAGGACATCGACGCGCCGTTGTTCATGGCCTGGCGGGTCGTGATCATGCCTTTCAAGAAGATCGAACTGGGCTTCTCGCGCACGGCGCAGTTCTGCGGCAAGCAGCTCGAATGCAATCTGAATGTGTTCGGGAACCTGCTGGCGGGCAATGACAACGTGGGGATTGACGCCACCAAGGCAGACGAGCCCGGCAATCAGATGGCCGGCTTCGACATTCGCTGGAATTCCCCCATCGGCAGTCTTCCGTATGCCGTGTATGCGCAGTACATTGGCGAAGATGAATCGTCCTATCTACCCGCCAAGTACTTGGCGCAGCTCGGCGGCGAAGTCTGGAAGCCGCTAGGCGATGGCGGGTTGCTGCAATTCTTCGCCGAGTATTCGTCCACCACCTGTTCGGCCAACACGAGTCGCGGGCCCTACTACAACTGCGCGTACAACCAGGGCCGGTTCAGTGTCGAGGGCTATCGCTATCATGGCCGCGTCATCGGTTACACGACCGACGCCGACGCGGAAACCTATTCGATCGGGGCGACGTATCTCACTACTCGCGGCGATACCTGGACTGCAACGGCCCGCAACTCACTGCTGAACCGGGACGGCATCGATTCGCGCGACACGGTGAGCGCGGTTCGTGCGGACTACAACGCGATGGAGGTCGGCTGGCGCGGTCGCGTGTCAGGGGAAACGGTCGCCGTGGATCTCGGCGTCGAATCTCTCGATTCCGCCGGCGGTGAACGGAAGACCGAGCCCTACGGATTCCTGCGCTGGACTCACGAGTTCAGGAAATGAATCGCGCGCGCTGTGCGCTGATCGCGTTTCTGGCGCTGTCGGGTTCCCGCGCGTTCGCCGATCCCTGGCTCGCACCGGGGGATGAAGCCCTGCGCAGCGACATTCAGCTGCTCGCGGATGCCGGCATCCTGCACGGCCCCGTGACGACGTGGCCACTGTCGTGGCCCGACGTTGCCCGCGACGCGCTCGCCGCGACTACCGCGGGACTCGATGCCGCAACCGCCGATGCCTTGATGCGCGTGCAAAGCCTGTCGCGAGCCGCATCGGCTCGCGGGTCCGCCGGTGCGGGTTATCGGGCGTCCGGCGCCAGCGAGCCGCAGGCGTTGCGTGCATTCGGCGACTCCCCGAGGGAAGAAGGGGAGCTTGCGGTGCGCGCCAGCTGGCTCACCGACCATCTGGCCATGAATCTCCAGGGCACCGTGGTTGCCAACCCGGATGACGAAAAGCGGTTCAGGGCCGACGGTTCGTACCTCGGGGTGAACGTCGGCAACTTCATGATCTCGGCGGGGTACATGGAGCGCTGGTGGGGGCCCGGCTGGGATGGCAGCCTGATCCTGTCAACCAATGCCCGACCGATACCCAGCCTCACGCTGGAGCGCAATTACACCGATCCGTTCAAGACGCGGCTGCTGTCGTGGATCGGGCCCTGGCGCGCGAGCATCGCCGTGGGGGAGTCGGACGAAGACCATCTGGCGCTGTCTCACGTGAGGTTCCTGGCGGCTCGCGTGAATTTCAAACCACGGCCCTGGCTCGAGTTCGGCCTGTCGCGAACGGCGCAGTGGTGTGGTGGCGATCGGCCGTGTGGTTGGGGCGTCTTCAAAGACCTGCTGATCGGCCACGATAACCGAGTCGAGCAGGACGGTGCACCCGCGCCAGATCAGCCGGGCAATCAGATGGCCGGCTACGACATGCGCCTTCGCTCGCCCTGGCGACGACTTCCGATGGCGTTCTATACGCAATGGATAGGTGAGGACGAAGCGGGCGGTCTGCCCAGCAAATTCCTCGCTTTGTTCGGCGCCGAAGCCTGGGGCAAAAGCGGCTGGGGCGCGTGGCGGCTTCGAGCCGAGTATTCGGATACGACGTGCAGTTTTTCGCGCGCCTTGCCCGACTACGGCTGCGCCTATCGCAACTCCATCTACCCCCAGGGATACACCAACTGGGGCCGACCGATCGGGCACGCGATGGACAACGACAGCCAGATGTACTCCGTCGGTGGCTTGTTGACCCGATCCAGTGGCGACTCGCTCGGGGTCACGTACCGGCGCGTCAGGCTCAATCGGGACGGTGGTGAGCACGCCATCAGCGCCGTGCCACTCGATCTCGACAATGTAGAATTGCGCTACTCGCGCGTACTTGGCGCGGGCCAGATCAGCGCCGGTCTCGGTTACGGCGATCCGGGCAATGAGACCATTTCAACGTCGCGAGTCCATGGATTCGTGACCTGGCAGCAAGGATTCTGATGTTTAGGCGATTGTCGTTTCTGGTGGCAGTGTTCTGGCTGGTCGCCGCGGTTCCGGCGTCGGCGCAGGTTCCGACCGCCGATCAGCTCGAGCTGTTTCGGAGCATGAGCCCAGAGGATCGCGCGGCGCTGATGGAGCAGCTGGGTATCGGCGGGGCCGTCCTGGGCAACGGATCCGATTCGGGCACGGACACCCGAGACCGGTCGGGTTCGCAAAATGCCGCGCAGGGTCAGAACTCTCGCCGGCCATTCATGCTCGACGAGGACGAGATCGCCGCGAAGGCGCTGAAAGCAGACGACTCGCTGCTGATCGACATCGATTTCAAGAAGGACAAGCCGGCGCGCGTCGAGAGCCAGGGCAACGGTCTTCCCCCCATCACGATTCCCGGCGAACTGGCCCCCGTTCTCGAGCCGGAAGAGCGCGGCATCCTGCAGACGCGCATCAACCTGGTCCGAGCGCAAAATCCCTACCAACTGGATGCGAGCGGCTTTCTGCTCCTTCCCGGCCTGGCGCCCATCATGCTGTCGGGCCTGAACGAAGAACAGGCGACGAAGCGTCTCGCCGCCGAAGTTGTTTTTGCCAAGCTCGATATCAAGGCGACCAAACTACCGGTCCGGAAACTGGGCGTGGCCGGCCTGAAGCCGTTCGGTTATGACCTGTTCAAGAACGCCGCCAATGCGTTCGCGCCGGCGACCGACATTCCCGTTCCGTCCGACTACGTCGTCGGACCGGGCGATCAACTCAACATCCAGCTCTTCGGTAGTCAGAACCGCAACCTTCGGCTCACCGTCGGCCGCGATGGTCGTGTCGGGTTCCCCGAACTCGGGCCGATCAGCGTCGGCGGCCGCAGGTTCCAATCCGTGGCCTCGGACATCGAGGCGCGGGTCACCCGCCAGATGATCGGCGTGCGCGCGAGCGTGAGCATGGGCGACACGCGAACCATCCGCGTATTCGTGATGGGTGAGGCGACTCGACCCGGCAGCTATGCCGTGAGCGGCCTCGGGACCATGACATCCGCGATCTATGCGGCCGGCGGCGTCAGGCCCATCGGCTCGCTGCGTGACGTGCAGCTCAAGCGAAACGGCGCGGTCGTTAGGCGGCTCGATCTCTACGACCTGCTGCTCCGCGGTGACACCAGTGACGACGCGAAACTCCTGTCCGGCGACGTCATCTTCATTCCGCCCATCTCGGACACGGTTGCCGTCGATGGCGAGGTCAACCGGCCCGCCATCTACGAAATCAAGGGTCAGACCACTGTCGACGACATCGTGCGACTGGCGGGAGGTCTGACGAGCGAAGGTGATCCCACCCGCGCGGCACTCGTGCGCGTGGACGATCGACGTGAACGCATCGTCGTCAACGTGCCGCTCAACGAAGCGGCCGGCCGGTCCGAGCTGCTGCGCCGGGGCGATGCGCTGCGCGTCCTGCGGCTCCGGCCGACGATCGACGAAGGCGTCGCCATCGAAGGGCACGTATTCCGCCCCGCGGCGATCGCCTGGCACGAAGGGTTGCGTCTCACCGACGTGATCGGGTCGATCGATGAGCTCAAGCCCAACGCTGACATCAACTACGTGCTGATTCGCCGCGAATTGCCGCCGGATCGCCGTGTGGTCGCCCTTTCGGCCGATCTTTCGGCCGCGCTGCGCCACCCCGACTCCAAAGAGAACGTGGTCCTCATGCCACGCGACCGGATCATCGTATTCGACACGGCATCGGGTCGGGACCAGATCGTGAGCCCGTTGCTCGACGAGATGCGACGCCAGTCCCGGCTCGATCAGCCGAGCGCGATCGTGCGCATCGATGGCCGTGTGAAGGCTCGGGGCGACTATCCACTCGAGCCTCAGATGCGCGTCAGCGACCTGCTGCGTGCCGGCGGCGGACTGCAGGATGCGGCCTTTGCCTCGAAGGCGGAACTCACGCGTTATCGCGTGGGCGGCGACTCGCGGCAGACGCAGCTCGTGGATGTCGATCTCGCCGCGATCCTCAATGGCGACGCGGCGGCAGACCTATTGCTGCAACCCTACGACTTTCTCAACATCAAGGAAGTGCCCGAGTGGAGCGAGCAGGAGCAGATCACGCTGGTGGGTGAGGTCCGATTCCCGGGCATCTATCCCATCCAGCGCGGAGAGACGTTGCATTCCGTGCTCAACCGGGCTGGCGGACTCACGGGTCTCGCATTCACGAGCGGGTCGGTGTTCACGCGCAAGGAGCTCAAGGAACGTGAGCAGCTGCAGCTGGATCGGCTGGCCGAACGGCTGCAATCCGATCTGGCATCCACCGCCTTGCAGGCGGCGGCGGCTAATCAAGGTCAGGGGGGGGGGCAGGCGCTGGCCGTCGGGCAGTCGCTCCTCAATCAGCTCAAGACCTCGAAGGCGGTGGGGCGCCTAGTCATCGATTTGAACAGCGTCATCGATTCGCCCGAAAGGTCCCCCACGGATGTGGTCCTGCGGGACGGCGATCAACTGATCATTCCGAAGCAGAAGCAGGAAGTGACGATCATCGGTGAAGTCCAGAACAACACATCGCATTTCTACCGCGAGCACCTGACGCGCGATGACTACATCGGCCTGTCGGGCGGACTCACGCGGAAGGCCGATCGGGGTCGAATCTACATCGTCCGCGCCGACGGCAGCGTCGTCTCGAGCGAGAATAGTGGATGGTTCCGGCGCAGTGGGCAGGTCGCGATGCGACCTGGCGACACGATCGTCGTGCCATTGGATACCGAGCGCATGCCCGCGCTGCCTCTCTGGCAGGCGGTGACATCCATCGTGTACAACCTCGCGATTGCCGCGGCAGCCGTCAATTCGTTCTGATCCGCATCAAGGTAGTTAGACTCGAAATCTATGAAAGGTATTGTGCTCGCCGGCGGATCCGGCACCCGGCTGTATCCCGTCACGATCGGCATCAGCAAGCAGCTGCTGCCGGTCTACGACAAGCCGATGATCTATTACCCGGTTTCCACGCTGATGCTCGCGGGAATCCAGGACATCCTCATCATTTCGACGCCGGTCGATCTCCCGCAATACCGCAGGCTGTTGGGGGACGGCAGCCAGTGGGGCATCTCGCTGTCGTACGCCGAGCAGGCCCGGCCCGCGGGCCTCGCGGAAGCATTCATCATCGGTCGCAAGTTCGCCGGCAACAGCCCGGTGGCGCTGGCGCTCGGCGACAACATCTTCTACGGACACGGGCTGCCAGATCAGCTGCGCCGCTCGGCCGCGCAACCCACCGGCGCAACCGTGTTCGCCTATCACGTCAAGGATCCCGAGCGCTATGGTGTGGTGCATTTCGATGCATCGGGCATGGCGCTTGGAATCGAGGAAAAACCCAAGACGCCGAAGTCGAATTTCGCCGTTACCGGACTCTACTTCTACGACAACGACGTCCTGGACATCGCGGCAAGCGTGAAGCCCTCGGCGCGCGGCGAACTGGAAATCACCGATGTCAACGGCGAATACCTGCGCCGCAAGACGCTGCGCGTGGAGATGCTCGGCCGTGGCGTCGCCTGGCTCGATACCGGCACCCACGAGTCGCTGCTGCGCGCTTCAATGTTCGTCGAGGCCATCGAGGCGCGGCAGGGGCTCAAGATCTGTTGTCCCGAAGAGATCGCATGGCGCAACGGTTTCATCGACGACGCGCGACTCGAGCTGGTGGCGCAGAAGCTGAAGCAGACTGAGTATGGCCAGTACCTGCTGACGTTGCTCTCCGGAAGACACTAGTTTGGAAATCCAGCCCCTGGCGATTCCCGATGTCCTGCTGATCCGTCCCCGGGTGTTCGGCGACCACCGCGGTTTCTTCCTGGAATCCTGGAATCGTCCGCGGTTCGCCGAAGCGGGGCTCGACCTGGATTTCGTCCAGGACAACCACAGCCGGTCCGGCAAGCACATTCTGCGCGGCCTGCACTACCAGCTGAAGAACAGCCAGGGAAAACTGGTGCGCGTGGTGAGTGGTGCCGTATTCGATGTCGCAGTCGACCTCCGGCGCAGTTCCCCGACCTTCGGGCGCTGGGTCGGCACTGAACTCAGCGAGACCAATTACCACATGCTCTGGGTACCGCCCGGCTTCGCACATGGCTTCCTGGTGCTCAGCGAGACGGCTGACTTCCTGTACAAGTGCACGAACTACTACGTACCGGCCGATGAGCATTGCATCATCTGGAACGATCCTGGCATCGCCATCGAGTGGCCGCTACCGGCTGGCGTGCCGCCCTTGCTGTCCGCGAAGGATGCCGCAGGCCTCGCACTTTCCGCGGCAGCGACCTTCCCGTGAAGATTCTGTTGACGGGATCGAACGGGCAGGTGGCGCGCGCGTTCCTCGCGGCTGTTCCGCAGTCGATGCGGGTCACGGCGGTGGCCCATTCGGATCTCGATATCGGAGACGCGGTGGCGGTCGATTCCCTGATGGAATCCCTGCGCCCCGATGCTGTCGTCAATGGCGCGGCCTACACGGCCGTCGATCGCGCCGAAAGCGAGCCGGATGCCGCTCGGCGTACGAACGAGGCCGGGCCCGCGAACCTGGCGCGCGCGGCGGCGCGCATCGGCAGCCGCCTGGTTCACCTTTCTACCGACTTCGTGTTCGACGGCGCGAGTTCATCGCCTTACAAGCCGCAGGATCACACCAATCCACTGGGCGTGTATGGCGCCAGCAAACGCGCCGGGGAAATCGCGGTTCTTGAAGCCTTGCCGGAAAGGTCGGTCATCCTGCGGACGGCATGGGTGTACGATGCGCAGGGCAGGAATTTCGTGCGCACGATGTTGCGGCTCATGCGCGAGCGCGGCACGGTGTCGGTGGTCGCGGACCAGGTTGGAACGCCCACGGCGGCGTTCTCGATCGCACAAGCCGTTTGCGCCGTCCTCGAACTACCGTCCGTCACGGGAATTCATCACTGGTCGGATGCCGGCGTGGCGAGCTGGTACGATTTCGCAGTCGCGATCGCGGAAGAGTGGGCAAGCGCCGGCAGGACCACGGTCGTCGCGCGCGTGATTCCCATCGGCACGGCTGATTATCCAACGCCCGCCCCGCGTCCGAAGTTCAGCGTGCTCGACAAGTCTTCCACTTGCGCGGCGCTGGGGTTGATGCCGCGGCATTGGCGACAAAATCTGCGACAGGTCATCGGAGAGATTTCCAATGCGTAAGCTGCTCGTCACCGGCGGTGCCGGCTTCATCGGTGGCAACTTCGTGCACCACTGGCTGCGCAAACATCCCGGCGACCGCGTGGTCGTGCTCGACGCGCTCACCTACGCGGGCAATGCCGCGAACCTCGAGTCGCTGCGCGCGAATGCTTCCTTCCGCTTCGTCCACGGTGACATCTGCGATACCGATCTCGTGGTGAAACTTTTGCAGGAGGAGGGCATCGACACGCTGGTGCACTTCGCTGCGGAATCCCACGTCGACCGCTCGATCCTCGGGCCGGACGCGTTCATAAAGACCAATGTCGTGGGCACGCATTCCCTGCTGGCTGCCGCGCGCAAGGTCTGGCTGCAAGGCGAAGCTCGGCGGGCACATCGCTTCCATCACGTGTCGACGGACGAGGTCTACGGATCGCTCGGCCCGGATGATCCGGCGTTCAGTGAGACCACGCCGTACGCCCCCAATTCACCCTATTCGGCGAGCAAGGCGGCTTCGGATCACCTCGTCCGTTCGTATCACCACACCTACGGACTGGATGTCACCACGTCCAATTGCTCCAACAACTACGGCCCTCTGCACTTCCCCGAAAAGCTGATTCCGCTCGTGATCGTCAATCTGCTGGAAGGGCGCCCGGTGCCGGTCTATGGCGACGGGATGAACATCCGCGACTGGTTGCACGTCGGCGACCACTGCGCGGCGATCGATACGATCCTGCAACGCGGCGTGCCTGGCGAGGTCTACAACGTCGGCGGGCGGGCCGAGTCGACCAACATCGATCTGGTACGCACGCTGTGCAGGATCGCCGACGCGGAATTCGCGCGCGATGCCACGCTGCGCGAGCGGTTTCCGAAATCTCCGGCGGCGCGCGCGGAATCCAACGCGCAGCTCATCACGTTCGTGCGAGACCGGCCGGGACACGATCGCCGTTACGCCATCGATTGCAGCAAGATCCAATCGCAGCTGGGCTTCGAAGCCGGCACACGGCTCGAAGATGGGTTGCTCGAAACGTTTCGATGGTTCGTGACGAACGAGCCCTGGTGGCGGGCGATCCTGGATGGCTCGTACCAGCGTTGGATCGAAACGCAATATGCGGGTGGGGGCGTGGCGCGTTGAAAGTCCTGTTCTTCTCGGATCATTTCTATCCGGAACCGAGCGCGCCCGCGGCTCACGTCTACGAGCGTGCCGCGCTCTGGGTGAAATGGGGCCATTCGGTCACGGTCATCACCGCCGCGCCGAATTTTCCCGAAGGACGGGTCTATCCGGGATACCGCAACGCCTGGCGCCACTGCGAAATCGTCGAGGGCATCAAGGTCGTGCGGGTCAAGACGTACATCGCCAAGAACGAAGGCTTCTTCCGGCGCACGCTCGACTACATGTCGTATATGGTGTCGTCGTTCGGTTTCGCGTTCCGCGAGCCCGCGCCGGACGTCGTGATTTCAACGTCGCCACACCTCTTCGCGGCGGTGGGGGGACTGCTCCACGCGAAGCTGCGGCGTCGTCCGCATGTGTTCGAATTGCGCGACCTGTGGCCGGCCAGCGTCGCGGTGAATACGGGCGTATCGCAGGGTTTCACGTACCGCATGCTTGAGAGGCTCGAACTCGCGCTCTACCGGGCTTCGAAACGAATTCTCGCGTTCACCGAGTCGTACCGACGCGATCTCGTTCGTCGCGGCATCGCGCCCGACAAGATCGACGTGGTGGTCAATGGCGCCAACCTCTCGCTCTTTTCGCCAGCGCGAGAGCGTGACGCGGAGATAGTCCGTCAATACGGCCTGGAGAACACTCTGACGGTCGGCTATCTCGGCACGCTGGGTCTTTCGCACGGTCTCGAGAACGTCCTGGCTGCAGCGGACCTGCTGCGCGGCACGCGCGTGCGTTTTCTGTTCGTGGGCGTCGGCGCTGCAAAGGCCGCTCTCGAGAAGGAAGCGGCCGAGCGCAAGCTCGACAACGTGATCTTCGTTCCGCGGCAGCCGCGCGAACAGATCGCCCGCTACTGGAGCGTGTGTGACCTGTCGCTCGTTCATCTGAAGAACGATCCGGTTTTCTCCACGGTCATTCCCTCGAAAATATTCGAGTCGATGGCCATGGGCCTGCCGGTCCTGTATTGCGGCCCCGCAAGTGACGGCAGCGAAATCGTCATGCGACACGAGGCAGGCTCCTTCGTGCCCGCCGCCGATCCCGCGGCGCTGGCCGCGGAGGTCACGCGGCTCGAAGCTGACCCGCAGCTGCGTGCGCGTCTGGCGGCCAACAGCGCGGCAGCGGCGGCGGATTATTCGCGCGCGAGCCAGGCGGAGCGTTCTCTGGAGGTCCTGCGCAAGGCGGTCGAGGTTCCGGCTTGACGATTGTCGTCACGGGAGCCACCGGATTCATCGGTCGCCGGCTGTGCGATCAACTGCGCCGGCGCGGCAAGGCGACGCGAGCCATTTTTCGGCGAGCGGCTCCGCCGCCGATCGCCGGGATCGACTGGCGACCGTTGCCGGATCTGGTCGCGAACCCGGCGGACTGGTTGCCGCTGCTGGAGGGCAGCGACTGCGTGATCCACCTCGCGGCGCTGGCCCATCAGATCGGTCGCGATGCAACGGAGAACAAGCAGGAGTTCCATCGCATCAATGTCGATGGAACGGCGAACCTCGCGCGTGCGTGCGTGGCGGCTGGTGTTCGACGCTTCATCTTCATGAGCAGCGTGGCGGCCATCGGCGCTGCGGAGTCGGCTGCCGACGCCGGCGAGTACGGACACAGCAAGTTGGAAGCCGAGCAGGCGATCGAAGCCACGTTCGCCGACACCGATGTCGACTGGTGCATCCTTCGACCGCCACTGGTCTATGGTCCTGACAATCCGGGAAACATGGCCCGGCTGCTACGATTGATCGCCACCGGGATGCCGCTGCCTCTGGCCGCCATCCGGAATCGCCGAAGCTTCGTCTACGTGGAAAATCTGGTCGATGCGATCATCAGCGTGGTGGATCATCCGCGCCGGATTCGCGACCGATTCGTTGTCACCGATGGAACGGACCTTTCGACTCCGGATCTGATTCGCGGGCTGGCAGACGCGAGCGGCAAGCGCGTGCGCCTGTTCCCCGTTCCGCTTTCCGTGCTACGCGCGGGCGCCCGTCTCGCAGATCTTGCCGGGACGCTGCTGGGCCGCAGTCTACCCTTCGACTCGTATTCGGTGGAGCGTCTTGCAGGCACGCTCGTTTTCGATGGGTCGCCGTTTCGAACGGCGTTTTCCTGGAGTCCGCCGGTGGACGTGATCCGCGCTCTGCGATCCACCTTTGGCAATCCAGACGCGCGGCGCGAATAGCCCTCGCAGCAGAACTCTCGATCGCGGCCTTCATCGTTTCCGCGTTCCTGACCGGACTCATGCGGCGGTGTGCGTTGGTCCGTGGGCAGATGGAGTCGTCACGAGCGTGACATTTTCTTGCAAAGCGCCCGACCCAAGTACGCTCCATATTCCGGCGGAATGATGTCAGTCAAAAAAACAGCATACGCACGCTTCAAGTCCAGTCGACGTCAATGCAGGCATCCGCGGCGCCTGGGCCCGCAACCAGGCTGACTACCGCACAAGTCGTATCCCGCACGACACCAAACGCATCCGCATAGCGCGAGGGCTCGGTGCGCAGGCGGCCCTGGGCAACCTGCAAGTGGATCTGCCGACAGCCGGGCAGGTCCAGTGTCAATCTCCCTTCGCCCTGCACGCTCACGCGTGTTTCGGGATGGAAATGGTAGCGGGCTTCCGCGGTTTGAAAGCCGCCCTCGACCTTGTCCCAAACCTTCAACCCGCCGGTTCGCAGACACCATTCGCGACGATGTACTGGCCGCCCGGGCAACCGACGGTAGCCATCGTGGGAACATGCGACGACCGCCTCGTCCGCCCGCGTCGACACGGAAAGACCGAAGGGACGTGCCCGTCGCGCGACCCGGAATCTCCCCCAGACTTCGGACGAATCCTGGCCGTCGAGGACCACCGTACTGTGCGCAGCGGTACCACGCTCACGTTGTCGCTCAGGGCCGAGACCGTAGCCCGAGGTGCCCCCGTTGACGATGAGCCGCCGGCCAAACACGGATAGTTCGAAAGACAGCGTGTCCGCATGCGCATGGCCCGGCAGATAGTCCGGCCCCACGGCCGCGACGTCGAGCAGTGCGACGGCGGATGCGTTCTCGATGCGGACGTAACCGCTTTCAGGCAAGACCGTGACCTTTGGCGAGACGGTGGCTGCGGCGTCGAACGACGTCGGCGCCGGTATGCCCAGACGCCCCGCATACGCAACGAGTTCGCCCGGAGACGGGGCAATCCCGATAGCCGCATCATTGAACAGCGATATCTCGTGGTCGGGATGGCATAGCGCCTGGAGCCAGCTGAGCATGCGACCGGCCGTCTCGCGCCAAAGATCGACGGCAGCTGCCATCGTCGGGTCGGGATATGAACGAGCGACGTTGATCAGGTCCAACAGGTCTTCCAGGAAGATCGAGTGGTACATCGTGCTGCGCTCGAAGTTGCCGCCGTCTGGAAGCACCTGTTCAAGAAGCTCCCTGTGCACGATCGATAACCCCTTGGCCAACCACCGGTCGGCCTCGGCGCCGTCGAACACCAACCCGGCCATCACCAGAGCCTTTGCATTGGCGAACAAGTGATTGCCAAGGAGATGCCATTCCAGTCGCCGCGACAACCAGCGGACTTGAACGGCGAGGCTCTCTCGCTGTCCCGCGCTCAGCGGCCTGCCATCCAGGTGACGCTTGATCCAGTTGACGATGCGCAGAGACGTCGGATACGGCTCCCACCCGGTGCCCCCGCCCGGTGGGTACTCTCTGATCCAGTCGTCCATCAGCGCGACGTGCCACGCGTCTCGCGCAGCAGCCCCCTCCGCATTGAGGTCGTCGAAGTAGTGAAGGTTGTACAGCCAGAGCTTCGCGCGACTCGCGTCGTCCCAGCCACGTTCCAACCCACCACTCACGTTGAGAAAGCAGAATTCGCGTGGGCCGCGCATGCTCGGTGCGCGCCGCGCCGGCGAGTGAGTGCCGCCCGATGAGGCTCGTAGCGCAGGTGCCGGCGAAAGATCCGCCTTGGGGTTGCGCAAGCGGGACCCCAACCGACCATAGAACTGGACCGGTTTCAGATGCCTGAGCGTGTGCCAATACCTGACGGCGCGCTTCAGACTCAACCACGCGCTCCGGCGATCTCGATACTGATGCGACTGACCTCCAGAACCTCTTCCCACGGGATCGGACTCGGCCCGCCGGAACCCAGCGCGTTCACGAAATGCCGAGCGCATTCCTTCTGGCCCTTGTCCTGCCGCCAGAGCTTCGTCCGGGAAAATCCCGGCCAGCCGAAACCGGCAAGCTTGCGGAAGTTGTCCAATTGCAATACTCGGCCCGCCGCAAACACCTCCAGGCGCTCCTTCGGGAAGGCTTTGCTGCCGTTGGAGAAGTAATGAATGGTGCCCAAAGAACCGTTGGCGAAGCGCAGTTGCAACGACACCGTGTCATTCGAGGGGCTTTGCATGTCCGTGCGTTCCCATCGCGCAATCGGGGAGTCCGCCAGGTACCGCAGCAGATCGATGAAGTGACAGGCCTCACCGAGGATGCGGCCGCCACCAGTGGCGGAATCCTGGGTCCAGTGTTCGACCGGAATGGCGCCCGCATTGACCGTCATCACGAACGCCTTCGGCCCTGGCGTACCGGACAGCAGTTGACGGACGCGTTGCACGTGTGGCGCAAACCGGCGGTTGAAGCCGACCATTAACATCGGCCCCGGAGCACCCTGCGCCCGACGAGCCGCAACAGCGGCCTCGATCGCGGCCAGTTCCCCGGCCGTCAGGCAGAGCGGCTTCTCCACGAAAACATGTTTGCCAGCCTCGATTGCCCGCAGCACGTATTGGGCGTGACTATCGTGGCGAGTCGTGATGACGACCGCCTCGGTCGTGGGATCCCCGAACAGGCGTTCTGTTTCGGTAGTGGTTTCCTCGAACCCGAACTTGCGCGCAGCATGCAGGCCAGTAACCCCCGCCGCTGAAGCCACCGTGCGCAAGCGCGCGCCGGCAGCCTTGAAGGCGGGAATCAGCACCGACGTGGCATAGTTGCCCGAGCCGATGAAACTCACGCTGCGTGCACCCGAGGCAATCGCGCTCCTGGATTCGCCTGCCGTCACGGCAACTGTGCGCGAGGCGGTGTCGATCGACAGACCCGGATAACGCAGCAGTATTCCCAGGGACTTGGACCCACCGCCAACGAGCTCATACGCCTGCTCCGCATCCGCGATCTCGAAGCGGTGCGAGATCAGCGGCTTCACGTCCAGACGGCCATCGGCCATCATGTCGAGCACTGCCTCGAAATTGCGCTGCTCGGTCCAGCGAACAAAACCGACGGGGTAGTCGTTGCCTTTCTCTTCGTAATTCGCGTCGTAGCGGCCTGGACCGTATGAGCAGGACACCTGGAAGGTCAGCTCCTTTTCAAAAAAGTCGGCGCGCGACAATTCCAGGCCCGTTACTCCGACCAGCACGATGCGACCCCGCTTGCGACACATGAGTGCCGCCTGGTGCATCGGCTCATTGCTCTTGGTAGCCGCCGTGACGATCACCGCATCGACGCCACGCCCGCGCGAATAGGCCATTGCCGCGGCCACGGGATCCTCACCCGCAGCGAGATCGACCACCTCCGCTCCGAACTGGCGGGCGATCGCCAGTTTTTCCGGGTCGAAGTCGAGGCCGAGGACACGACAGCCGTGCGCACGCAGCAATTGCACGGTGACCAGGCCAATCAGTCCCAGCCCGGTCACGACCACGGTCTCACCGAGCGTCGGCTGTACCAGGCGAATGCCTTGCAGGGCGATTGCCCCCAGCACGACGAACGCGGCTTCCTCATCCGAAACGACTTCCGGAACTTTCGCGCACAAGTTGACCGGCACGCTGACGACCTCGGCGTGCTTGCCGTTGCTGACTACCCGGTTACCGACTTCGAAGCCGGACACACCGTCGCCCAACGCGGCGATACGACCGACATTGCAATAGCCCAGGGGCAGCGGCTGATCGAGTTTGTTGAACACGGCCTCGAGCGTCGGCATCAAGCCATCGGTCTTTATCTTGTCCAAGACCATGCGCACCTTGTCAGGCTGCTGGCGCGCCTTTTCGAGCCAACCTGCCTTCCCGAACTCGATGAGCATGCGTTCGGTGCCCGCGGACACCAGGGTTTGCGAGGTGGCAATCAGCAGCTGACCGCGTCGAACAGCGGGGGCGGGGAGGTCGGCAACCTCGGTGGTGCCGGTCTTGAGATTCTGGAGTACTTGTTTCATGAGCTCGCTATGGCAGCCGCGCAGAGCGAGTCTTTCTCGGCACGGCCTGGGTAGTTGATCAAGACGGCGCGATACTTGCCCTTGAAGACGAACAAGCTGCCGGCGGCAGCGCCAATGACGCCATGACGCCGGACCAGCGCGTGCAAGTCATCGATCGATCCCGCGCCACCCAACACGGTCAGCGGAAGGGTGGTTGCCTTGCGGATTTCATCGACCAGATCGATGTCGTAGCCCTTCATCTCGCCGTCGCGGTCTACGTTGTTGAGCACGATCTCGCCTGCACCGAGCTGCTGCAGCTTCGCCACCCACGCCGCAGGCTCGAGACCGCTACGCCTTGTCGCATTCAATGTCACGACCTCGGACTTGCGGAACAGACCGGTCTTCTTGACGTCGACGACCACGACGACGCTCTGACTGCCCACGCGCGCGGCGGCGCGGCCAATCAACTCCGGGTTGTCGACCGCGGCGGACGACACCGATACCTTCTCGACCCCGAGGCCGATGATGCGATCGATCTGCTCGACGGTCTTCACGCCACCGCCGTAACACAGCGGCATGCGGCACTCGAGCGCAAGATTGGCGATCAGCTTGTAGTCAGGCTCCTTTCCAAGCCGACTGGCATCGATGTCGATGACCATCAGCTCATCGACTTCCTTCTCGTTGAAAATCCGTACCGCGTTCAGCGGGTCACCGACATATTTCGGCTGCCCGAAGCCGACCGTCTTGTACAGCCCGCCTTGGTGGACCAGCAAACAGGGAATGATTCGGGGACGCAGCATTTCAGAGTCCCGCAAAGTTCTTGAGCAATTGGACGCCCCAACCATGGCTCTTCTCGGGATGAAATTGCACGCCGTACACATTGCCGCGGCGTACGGCGCAGGCGAAGCGGTCTCCGTAGTCCGCGGTTGCAAGCACGTCTGCCGGATCGTGCGGCGCAAAATAGTACGAGTGAAGAAAATAGAAGCGCGCGCTGCCGCCCAGGTCATTGAAAAGATCCTGCTCGCTCAATGGGGCGACATCATTCCATCCCATGTGTGGCAGGTGAGTCTTCCCCTGGATGCGGGACTCGTCGAAGCGGCGCACATCGGCGTCGAACCAGCCGAGGCCGGCAGCAGTGCCCTCGTCGCTTCGCCGCGCCATCATCTGCATGCCGACGCAAACGCCCAGAACGGCGCGCTTTTCCTCGAGCACCAACCGGTCGAGCGGGCCGCGCATGCCGGATTCATCCAGTCGTTGCATCGCCCAATCGAACGCGCCAACCCCGGGCAGCACGATATGCGTCGCATTGACCAGATCATCGGCATTCCGGGCGAATGTGACGGGAACATCCAGACGTTTGTAAATGTTCGCGAACGCCTGAACGTTTCCCAGCCCGTAGTCGACGATGGCGATCAACGCTTTCCCCCCAGCTCCAGGCCGAGCGCCTTCATCACCCGCGCGCCGATCATGTAGAAGGCTTCCTGCGATCGATAGTCCTTGTAGCTCTTGTTCGGCGCATCCATGTAGCCCTGCAACTCGTCGGTCGTGATGCCCAGCTTGTTGGCGACATACTCGAACTCCTGCCGCACCGTGGCGTCGTCCAGCGCCGGAGTCTTGAGCTTCTCCAATGCTTCCTCGCGCGTCATCTGACCGGTGACGATCAGGCTCGAGAACTGCACCTTGCGCGTGTCGAAACCGAACTTCCGTGGCAGCCAGTAGCCTTCATAAAAACGGGTGAACCGCGACTCGAAATGCTTTTGTGGATAGGGCTGCCAGCCAAACTTTTCGACCAGCAGCCTGACCGCCGCGGCCTTGTCGTAGGGCACCATGTTCAACGGCCGCACGACGCGAATACGCTTCACGTACGGCAGCCAGATCTTGTGGCGCAGTATCGACGTCGTGGGATAGCTCACCAGCGGACGGGTGCCGAAGCGGCTATGGATGTCCTTCAGCTGGATCGAGTCCGACTGGTAATACATCCATTCGATCGGGTTGCGGATGCATTCCGTGGAAAGATTGGCGCCCGTCAGGATGTACCGGATGCCGTGTTTCTCGGCGAACTTGTACATCGTTGCGAAGAAAGCATGGTCCTGCGGCACATCGATGTGGGGCACGCCCGACTTGAAGAATGCCAGCTGCAGATCGCGGATCTCGTCCCAGTTGATGACTTCCGTGTAGAGATCCAGCCCCAGCTTGTCGACCAGCTTCTCGATGTTGTTGACGGCCTCCTGCGAGTTCCATCCCGCATCGACGTGAAAGACCAGCGGTCGAAGGCCGAATTCGGTTGCGATGTAGGTCAGGTATGAGCTGTCGATGCCGCCGCTCATGCCGATGATGCAGTCGAACTCCCGGTCCTTGCCGAACGCCTTGATCTGATCGACCAGCGCGCGCAGCTCACGTTCACCACGTTCGTCGGGATGCCAGTTGGGTTTTATCTGCGTGTCGAATGTATTGCAGTGATCGCAAACGCCCCGCTCATCAAAGGTGATCGCCGAATCCGTGGTGTCCATGACGCATCGGGTGCAGATCTGAAATTTTCTCAAGAGAGTGGATTCCATCAGGCAGTACCATTGAAGATTTTCACGTACTTGCGGTACTCGCGATGCGCGTCTCGCGCCATGGTCCATCGAAGCTTGCTGGGCAGGTTCTGCAACGCTCCGTGCCAGTGGTGGGTCACGCTGATCGCGGGCGAGTAGTAAACCTGCTCACCGACACGCTTCAACTGCAGACTGAGAAAGTACTCCTCGGCCATCAGGAAGGTCGGCGCCCAGAGTTCATTGAACTGTGCGAAGAACTTCGGCGTGAGCAGATAGCAGGACCCGTGGCCTTGGTATATCGGACGAGCCGTCTGCCACTGATCCTCGTCCCCACGTCGGGTTGCGCGCGGAAACAGCTTGGTCGCCTTGTGGATCAGCAAGCCGATGTAGTAGTTCGAATAGTAGAGATCGTAGAACACCTCGCGGACGGCGCTGATCTCGGAGATGACGTGCGGGTTCTGATGCTGGCCGTCCAAAGTCACGATATCGGGCGAAATCACCGAATGACTTCGATAGTCGGACTGTTGGCGTTCCAGCCTGTCGCAGAAATCCGAAGGGAACTCGAGATCGTTATTCCCCACGACCACCCAGTCGATATCTCCATGGCGCTGACGCAGTTCGGCCAACCCGGCGTTGAGGCCGCGGAAATACCCCAGGTTGTCCTTGCTCTCGAGGACATGCACACGCGAATCGCGCCCAGCCAATGGCCGCAGTTTCTCAACCTCTTCTTCGCGCGAAGCGTTGTCCACAACCACGACACGGATGTCGTGGCCGGTATTTCGCATCAGACTATCTACCGCTGCAAGCGTGAAGGCAGAGTTGTTGAAGTTCGTGCAGACGTAACCAATTTTCATGGCAGAAATTTATCGCCCTGTGTTCAGCTGCGCTTCAGGCGCCGCAGGCGTCGCAAGATTTCAACACCAGACTCGCCGAACAAGCTGGCAGCAGCGGCAACGCAAAAGGAGCGCACACTGTGAGTCGGCCGAAAGCGTCGCTCGATCGCCTCACGGAGACCTCGCACTGTCGCCCCTCGAACATCACTTTTCCTTATGCCGACGAAATACAGGTCGCAATGATCCCAATTGGCCAGCAACAGGTAGTCTTCAAACCAATAGTCGAGATTGAAAGCTTTTCGAAAGTCCGCGACCGAGATGTTTCGGTAGTATTCCCAGCCGATGGAAATCGACAGCGGCGAATCGTCTCCCGAAGTTCGGGAGGTACCGTGCTCCGCACGTCCGGTAGTGGCACAACTGACGATTACAAGCCCGCCGGGCTTGGCCATGCGGAACATGTTGGCTACTGTCTCAACCCAAAACGGATTGTGTTCCAAGCATTCACACGAAATTGTCACGTCGTAGGTGCCGGTGGGGTGGCCTACAAGCTGCCCCTGACAGACCTCATCCACGCCAGGCCCCGGTGCCACATCGACACCCACGTAACGCCTGGGCGCGAAAGCGGATCGAATTGAACCATTGATATCCAGACTACCAATCTCAAGAACTTCACCACCCTCGAAAGACGTCGGGAAGTGCTGCTTTACAAGATTGATGAATTCGAACTGATCGTTGTGCGCCATAAAAAACTCAAGTTAGAAATTAAGCGGACATTCCGTTTACTTTCTTGCGGCGCGCGGTCTGAATGCACGCGACAGGATCAGAGCAATGTTTTTCGGGAAATCCGCAAACGAAAAAACAAATGATAGTGTCAAAAAATAGATCCGTTGATGTAGCCGCGCCGTCTGGCACAAACCAATGGCTGCGTAGACGTACGAAAGATATCGGTACTTCGGAAATCCCGGATCAAGTTGCTTCAGGTATGGAATGCTGTTGAGCTCCAGCTTCATCAGTTCCACAGTCGCTTTTGACGACATGCCGGTACTGTGCAGACGATAAGCGCACATGCTTTCTGCTGAGTAGTGAATCCTTCCAAGAAAGGACATGCAGAAGTTCAGCAGCCGGTCGCATCCGAGCACCAGCGGCGCCCTGCAAAAAATATCTATGACTGGCCGCCTGAACATGACCGAGGCCATATGAAACATGCGCCCACCCACAAGATCATTGGTGACCAGCGTCGCAGGCACATTCTCTTTGAACAATCGGACCGGCATCCCGTCAATGACTACGGTCGCTTGATGAGTTGCCCCGGAATACTCCGGATGGTTTTCGAGAAAGTGCACCTGCTTGGCGAGCTTTGACGTATCGGTCCAATAGTCATCCCCTTCACACACGGCCACATACTTGCCGGAGCAAGCCAGTAACGTGCGGCTGAAGTTCGGCATAACCCCCAGGTTTCTCTCTCTTGGCAATAATTTGACTCTGGAGTCCCTGCGGGCGAACGTCTCGCAAATTTCAAAGGTATTGTCGGGGCTGCAATCGTCACCAATCACCAGCTCAATGGGAAAGTTCACATCCTGGGAAAGGATGCTTTCAATAGCCTGCGCAATGAATTCCCCGTGATTGTAGGAAATCATGCACACACTGACGGTTGGTCGCGTGGCCGGGTAACTCATGCAGGGACTTGCTGAGCAGTCCGCCAGCGTATGCCGCGATTCGCAATTTGAAACAGGCAGAGCGCGACAACGACGAACCAGAAATACGCAGCCTCGAGCGGACTGACCATCATTCCCATCATCCAGGCCGAGGCCAACATGAAGAACAGGGCTCCATGCCGCCAAGACGAGTGACTGCGATAACGGGCATTTGTTACAGCAGCGCCGTAAAGAGCACCGCCCACGAAAATGCCCACTACGTTCAAGTCCCTGTAGAAAGTAAAAACCAATGTTCCGAAAGCATTGAAGTACACAGTATCGTTCGCGCCAATATCGATCGCCGTATTGGTGAACTCCGAATTGGCGGAACTGGCCGCCTGGAATTCCACCGAAAACGGCTTCAGGAGATTTTCCAGCACCAGCTCCAGAAAGCCGAGCGAGGATCGACCGAAACTGGGGACGTGCAAGATGCTTTCGGGATCGAGGTATTGCTGATCATAGAAAGAGAAGCCCAGCAGATGGTACCCAATAACGTAGCGTTGCAGGCCTCCCATGACGTCTCCACCAAACCGGTTGGCGGCTGACGCCACCAGCCCAACGCAGAGAACAGCCGCGACTATCAGCATCCTGCGATTAATCCGCCCTTGCCGTTGCACGGCGATCAGGGCGTAGAACACCATGAGCCAGAACAGGTGAATCACCGCGTAATTGATTTGCCAAAGATAGGAATAGCAGAGAAAGCTTGCCAGGCAGGCGAAGAACACTTTGCGCAAGCCCGACAGCTCGACCGCCAGAGCAGTCACGAGAACCGAGTATGCGAGCGGAAACGCCAGAATTTTCGTGAGGACATCCAGCAAGTGTGATCCGGTAGCTTCGGCAACGTCGTCGGCGCCAGCCTGTGCCACCCTGATTCTGGCGAAATACTCGACGAAACTGTCCTCAAAGGCGCCCGCCATGTACAGGCTCAACAGGAGCATGCACAGCGTGCCAAATGCCGCGAGTCCCAGTACCCACCGAACGCGCGTCGCACCCAGTCGCAGGCCCCGCGTACCAATGGAACTCATTTGTGGGTTGTAGGGCCGCAATCGTTTCATGCACAGATGACCCAGGAGGAATGAGCCGATCAGCAGCAAGAACTGGGCAAGCGTTGCGAAGGATGGTTTCAGGAACGGACTGAGGGATGTACATGAAATACCAATCCACAACAGCCACCAGTACGCCATCAGGTGGATAGGGAAGTCGACAGACTTCAGGTAGCGCATGCGACTTCCTTCCGGTCAGGCACTTTGCACCCAGTTGGGAAACAGACGTCGCCGGACATCTGCAGAAGCCAGACCAGCGATAGTGACGCAGGCGCCCGCGATCAGAAGGACGTGAAGCAATGCCGCCCAGCGACTGACGATTTCCACATGGAATACTGCAGCGATCGTGATGCCAAACAGCGCCGTCGGGAGGAGGACCGAGAGGACACTTCGTTGAATCCACTGGACGTGTATGCCCGGCTCCAGGCGACCATGCACAAAAGCCACCCAGCCGAACAGATAAAGCACATTCATCCCGACCCAGACCCAGCCGGCACCAACACCGCCAGCATATGAGGCCGAAATCACGATGGCCGGTATCAGCAGGACGGTCATGCCGATATTGCCGATGAGGTGATAGCGAAGATTGCCGCGCGCATATTGCAGATAGAACGGGAAAGCAGATAGAGCCAATAGGCCATTGCCTACCGCGTAGAGGCGTAGGATTGGGGCCGCGGCATGAGTGATCTCGCGGTCACCGGTCCATGCGAACAGCAACGATTCGGCGCAGCATGCCAGCGTAACCATCAGCGACATCGCAACCACGCCAACCAGCTGCCCGAATCCGTGGTACAGCCGCACGATTTCGTCGTGGTTGCCTTCTGCGTGCAGCCGCGCCAGTCGTGGCAACAGCGCGGTTGTGATCGGACCGGTCGAAATCGTGATACCACCGGCGACCAGCACGGCCAGCGTGAAGAAACCGTACTCAGAAAGCGGCAGCACACCGGAAAGTATCAGCTTGTCGGTCTGCGTAACGAAAACCCAAACAGAAGAGGTAAACGCTATTGTCAGCGAGAATCGCAGCAGTGGTGCGACGGGCGCGAAGGACCATCCCGTTGGCGAATCTTGCGGCACTGTACGTGGCACGAGCCGCCTGACCATCACATACAGGATGGTCAACTCGAGCGCGGCGACGGCCAGTTGATGCAGGAAAAATACCGTTGGCGTGTAGCCCCATATCGCCATAGATGCAAACACCGCAGCGAAGCGCAATGTTGCGATCAGAGCATTGAAGCAGCCAAGCCATACCAGTCGCTCCGCACCAGTGACGACACCGCGGTACAAACCTCCCATCCAGCGCATTGCAACACTGAGCCCCATGATCTGCACTGCAATGACGACCTCACCGACCGGCAATTCGTGCACATGCAACCAACGTTTCGCGATCGCTGGCGCCAGCGCAGCGAGCACTCCGCCGCCTGCGAGAGCGACAAGTATGAAAATCAGGTTGAGCACGCGGTACAGCCGTCGATAGTCGAGCGGCGCGATGGCTCCGCCGAAGTAGCGGGCGGACTCACGTGAGATCGTCGGCGTGAGGCCAAGGTCCAGGACGTTGAACCACGCCTGCAGCATCGAGAAGAAACCAACCAGACCGTAGGCTTCCGTACCCATCGTCTGAAGATAGAAGGGGACGAGAACGATGCCTGTCAGCGTGGTGTAGATCTGAGCAGCATAATTTGTGGCGACGTTCAGCTTGAGCGACATGGCGTCACCCGGCATCACTCTTCGTCCGCATGAACCTGCGCTCGAGTTCCAGCAGGTCACGGGAGCGCTCGCGAAGGCGCCGAGCCGGAACGCCCGCGTAGATGCCGAACTCGGGGCTGTGGCCGCGCATCATGCTGAGCGCACCCACCGCCACTCCATCCTCGATCACCGCACCCGGCAGCACCACCGAACCACTGCCGATCACGACGTGGCGACCGATGGTCACCGGCGCATGCTCTACCGCCTTGAACTCGTCGGGCACGGTTGGGTTAGTCATCGTCGCGCCGGAATAGTCATCGCTGCTCGAGTAGATGGCAACTCGCGAAGAGATGTTCGCGAAGTCCGCCAATTCGATGGCCTCGGCGCCAATCAGGCAGGAGTAAACCGCCAGATGCACGTGGCTCCCGATACGGATCCCTCCCTTGCCTGCCGACAGCACGCAAAAATCATCGATGCGAACGTCGCTGCCCAGGTGGATTCGGGACGCACCGTAGAAGGACGCCCTGTCCGAGATCTGCACATTCCTGCCGACCGATGCGAAGCCCATGGCGGCCAGCGCTTCGGCACTCAGCGAAGCCACGTCACGCCTCACGTATCAGATCGATGACGCGCTGCTGATCGGCGGCCTCCAGCCCGGGATAGATTGGCAGGCACAGCACGCGATCGGATGCAGTCGCCGCGACGGGCAGATTCGCCCGCTGCGCGGACGGCAGGGCGCGATACATCGGGAAATCGGAGATCAATGGATAGAAATAGCGTCGGGAAAAAATGTTGCGCGCTTTGAGCTTCTGATAGAGAGCATCTCGGGTCAGCCCGTATTCATCGTCGACCAGGACAGGAAAATACGAGTAGTTGTCGCGGTAGCCTTCAGGCTTGGTGGACGCGAGCGCCAGGCAATGCAAACCGGGCACTTCCGACAATTGCTCACGGTAATTCCGGTCTATCTCGGCGCGACGCGACAGGGCCGAGTCGACGTATTTCAGCTGCAGCAAACCGAAAGCGGCATTGAACTCGCTCATCTTGCCGTTGATGCCAGGCGCGACAACGGTCACCTCGTCGGTGAACCCGAAATTCTTGAGCCGATCGATGCGGGTCTTGGTCTTCGCGTCCGGGCAGATGATGGCGCCACCCTCGAAGGTGTTGAACACCTTGGTGGCATGGAAGCTCAACACCGAAAGGTCGCCGTGACGCAGCACGCTGCCGTCCTCGTTCGCGACTCCAAACGCGTGCGCTGCATCGTAGATAACTCGCAGGTTGTAACGGTCGGCAATACCCTGGATTGCCTTCACGTCACAGGGATGTCCGTAGCAGTGAACGGCCAGAATGGCCGTCGTGCGCGGGGTTATCGCGGCTTCGATCCTGGCCGGATCGATGTTCAGAGTGACTGGATCGACATCCACGAATACCGGCGTGATGCCATTCCAGAGCAGCGAGTGAGCCGTCGCAACGAATGAATAAGGAGTGGTGACGACCTCGCCGGTGATTCGCAGCGCCTGGAGGGCCGTCACCAGGCCTATCGTGCCATTCGTCACCAGCGCAAGATGCGGAACACCCAAATGCTCGCACAACGCCTGCTCGAGTTGCTGGTGGAACGGGCCACCATTCGTAAGGATCTTGTTGCCCCATATCTGCTGCAGATAGGGAGTGAATTCATCCAGCGGCGGAAGGAAAGGCTGGGTGACGTAAATATTCTTTTCCATTGTCTATCGGTAGTCCTGCCGGTTTCGAAGGCCGCATCGGCTTCAGGGCGCTTTCCACTGCGGATCTTTCCTGTAGCTCTCGTGCAGGAAAATTCCAACGACACAAAGAAAGAGCGCGAGCACGAACCCCATTACGACCATCAGGAGTCTTTGCGGGCTGACTTTATCCTTGGGCTCAGGCACGTACGCCCGCTCCACCACCCTGAATGCATACTCCTGACGGGTATTTGCCAGCATGCGTCGCTTGATTTCCGCTTCCATCAGCCGATTGACGGCCTCTCGGGTGCCGATATCCAGAGTGGAGTCGAGCTCCTTCTTGAGGAATCCGACGGACGCATCTGCTTGTTGCTGCGCGCGCAGCCGCATCTCGCCATTGAGTCTGGAGGTCAGCTTGTTAGCCCAATCGGCCGCCTGATCGGGGTTCCGCCAATCGATACTCAAGGTCACCAGTGATGTTTTCTTGTCATCGGTAACATTCAATACCTTCTTCGCGAAGAACCGGTATGCATCACCCGCCGTCGGAATCCGGTCCCCGGTAACGGCCCAGGAATTCGTCGCGGCATTCCAGCGATTCGAAAAAAGAATCGGTAGCAAGTGCTCTTCGGCGAAGAAAGATTCCAGAAATCGCCTGGACCTCAGCACCGCCAGCGCTTCGGGCGTACGGGACCCAGCGCCGCCAACGTTCAACCCGACCAGGGAAGCAAGGCCACCCAATTGCCCCACGGCTGAACCCAAAGCCCCATTTGTACCGGCATCATCGACCGGCACCATTACGACCGAGGCGCGATAGACAGGGGGCATCACCAGGTACAAACCCAGAGCCGTCAAACTACCAAGCGCGGCTGCGGCGACGATCCACCAACGTCTTCGCCAGAGCAGCCTGAGCGCACTGCCGAGGTCAATCTCATCATTCACAGGGGCTTCCGGGTTACTCACGGTTCATCGTGCCGGCGCAATTCTAAGGAGTGCATGGCGGCTGGCAGAAATTCGGCTCGGCTGAGTTCAACCGGCGATGCCCGTTCTGGCGGAAGACAAGGCCGTGATTGGCTCGATCCGCATCGCTCGGCTTTCCGCAAGTCGCGAAAGCCGACCTGCGACCAGGATGATTGCAAATATCTCTATCTGGCCGCTTGCACCATGTCATGAGGCGATGGATTGTAGCTCACACGCATGACGCGGGTGACGAATGCCACGCAACCAAGCCCATCGACCGTTGCCGCCGCTGGGCGCTTGGCGGCAAAGCAACCCCAAGACGTCCCCATCGCATCCCATCACTTCAGCCGATCCGTATCTGATCAGCTGGGACGGCCGGGCGACCTGAAAATCGCATGGACTGGAATCGGGGTGACTATACTTCTGCCCCGCAGGGAACCGACGCTGCGGATGCAGACATCTGCGGCATATGGAATCGGGAATGTTTTTGATCACGCAATTCAGTGCCGCATTGGCATATTTCTTCGCAATTCGGCACTCGCCCGTCCGGCCTGTACTCAGCCGACCTGGCTCGAGAAATGGAACGGCGCGGAGCCGCACCGATCGTGATCAATCCAATCGATATGGACGCCGTGATGCGGGGAGCCGATCACGATCGTGAAACGCGCGGTTGATCTGTTGCTCGCGACGGCCGCCGTCGCCGTCTTCCTCTTGCCCGGCATGTTGGTCGCGCTCGCCGTGCGTCTGACATCGCGCGGCCCCGTACTGTACTGGTCCGAACGCGTCGGCCGGAATAACGTGAACTTCCAGATGCCGAAGTTTCGGAGCATGCGCACCGGTACACCATCGCTCGCTACCCATCTGCTCGCGGGCGCCGAGCGTCATCTCACGCCCATCGGCTCGTTCATCCGTAAAACTAGCTTGGATGAGCTGCCTCAACTGTGGAGCATCCTGCGCGGGGACATGAGCTTCGTCGGGCCGCGTCCGGCACTATTCAATCAGTACGATCTGATAGAGCTGCGAACGCAGCGCGGCGTCCAGGTTCTGACCCCCGGCCTCACAGGCTGGGCGCAGGTGAACGGGCGCGACGACTTGCCGATACCCGTCAAAGTAGAGTACGACGCCGAATACCTGTCCCGCCGATCGATGTGTTTTGACCTGAAGATTCTGTGGCTGACCGCCGTCAATGTGCTGGTCCGCAAAGGCGTTTCGCACTAGATGGTGGAATGCCGGAAAGGGTCGGGGCATCGGCCACAATGCGAAGCTGCTGGTTCCATCCGTTCCCGCCGCAAAATTGAAATCCGCGAACTGCGTACTCATCAGGTGCAGACGCTTGAAGGGCGGTCCGCCACCCGGCGCGGGGGTCCACCCCAGAGGTACGGCAGCCAGATTCCATCGTCCTACAGACAGAACGGCAGGTTCGAACCGTTTGCGCCGGGCGAGCTGAATCGAACAGTAGTTCCAGGTGTCGTGGCATGCACGCGATAGACGATGAGAGCGCCGCCGCTGGATGGGCTGATCCTGACCACCGTCGCCATGTTGTCGCGGGTAATAGTGAAAACCCCCTCCCACCGCCGTATGCCGACAACATCCCAAGCGACAAAAACCACACAATTCCCGTGCAAGTGAACCGCATACTCATGGCGCTTGCGATGTAGCTAGTTGGAGACATTGGCACAGGACAATCTCGCTCCATTTTTCCTTCGGTCATTTGGGGCGGGACATGTAAACTTCGCCGCGGTCGCGCCGATAGGCATGAATCGTGGGGGTTCATGCCCCTGCGGATTGCAATCTGGCCGCTTCAAAGTCGAATTGGCGTCGAATTTGGGCGCATTCGATGGCAATTGTTGGCTCATTGGGTGGGATAAATTGCCGTGTCGTGACAGAAGGCACAGGGTATTCGTCCCTTTTTTGACGGGTTGAGGCCAAAAAGCCTCGAATTCTGAGATCAAAAGACTCTAGGACCCAATAGAACAATTGAGTTTAAGGACTGTTAATCCCGGTACAGGCAGGATGCGTAGAAATTCGTATTACTTGGCGAGGAGCATGAGGCGGCTCCATCGGCGGTCTAAGCAGATCGTCATGATCTGCGCCGATCTCGTCGCCATTCCTGCAGCTCTGGCAAGCGCATTTGCACTGCGTTACGGCTCCTTTGATGCAGTCTGGAACACGGGAGCGGTTGAAGTCGCGTTCGCCGCAGTCGCGACCACGATTCCCCTGTTCATTCGCCTGGGGTTGTACCGCGCGGTCATCCGTTTCATGGGAATCCAGGCCGTTTTCGCCATTTTCATCGGCGTCGGGGTATCCACGGCCGTCGTCGCGGGACTTAGCCAGATCGTGCTGGACCCACCGGCGCCGCTCGGGATCCTCGTGAGCTACTTCCTCCTCGCGACCTGCTATGTGGGGAGCACCCGTCTAGCCGCGCGTGAACTGCTCCGATTGCGCATCGCCGATGTCCGTTGGGTGATCGTGTACGGCGCAGGCGCTGCGGGCGCGCAGGTCGTCTCCGCCTTGAAGGCGCGCGGACACTTTCGTCCCGCCGCCATCGTCGACGACAACAAGTCGATGCACGGAGCATATGTTTGCGGTGTTCGTGTCTTTTCGCCGGAACGACTGCCGGAACTGCAACGGCGCTTCGGAGTTTCGGTGGTCCTGCTCGCGATGCCCAGCGCGTCTCGTCGTCAACGCACCAAGGTGATCGAGCGACTCAGCGGGACGGGGTTGACGGTGCAAACCGTCCCGGAAATCTCCGAAATCGTCTCCGGCCGATCGCGGCTCGAGGAGATCCGCGATATCGACGTGCATGATCTGCTCGGTCGCGACCCAGTCCCACCGAACTCCGCTTTGCTGGGCGCTTGTGTGAGGGGAAAGTCGGTGCTGGTCACCGGCGCGGGCGGTTCGATCGGCTCCGAACTCTGCAGGCAAATCGTTGAGCTGTCACCGCGTCGCCTGGTGCTGCTAGAGGTTTCCGAGCTCGCCCTCTATGAGATCGAGCGTGAGCTTCGCGGTCTCAACAGAAGGCTGGATAGTCCGATCGAGGTGGTCGCCTTGATCGGCAACGCGCATCACAAGCATCGGGTGCGCGAGATAATGACGACGTTTGGCATTCAGACGGTGTATCACGCGGCGGCTTACAAGCACGTGCCGATAGTCGAGCACAATATGATCGAAGGCATCCACAACAATGTCTTCGCAACGTACAACACCGCCGAAGCCGCGATGGAGTGTCGCGTCGAAACGTTCGTCCTGATTTCCACCGACAAGGCCGTTAACCCGACCAACGTCATGGGTTGCACCAAGCGCGTCGCCGAGATGGTGCTGCAGGGCCTCCAGCAGCGCGGCGGCCAGACGCGCTTCTGCATGGTCCGCTTCGGTAATGTGCTCGAGTCGTCCGGCTCCGTCGTGCCGCTGTTCCGCGAACAGATCCGCGAAGGTGGTCCGGTGACGGTGACCCATCCGGACGTCATCCGCTACTTCATGACAATCCCTGAAGCGGCGCAGCTCGTCATCCAGGCCGGCTCGATGGGCTCAGGCGGCGACGTCTTCGTGCTCGACATGGGCAGTCCGGTGCGGATCGCGGATCTTGCAAAACGCATGATCCAGCTCGCGGGTTATACCGTGCGAGATGATCAGAATCCCGACGGCGACATCCCGATCAGTTTCACTGGACTGCGTCCCGCAGAGAAGCTCTTCGAAGAACTGCTGATCGGAAAGAACGTTACCGGTACGGAACATCCGCGCATCCTGCGCGCGATGGAACACTCGCTGACCTGGGATCAGATGCGTCACGTGCTTGACGATCTCGCCCAGTGTTCCATCCGCTTCGACTGCGAACGCGCGCGGGAGGTCCTGTTGCGCGCCGTCCCCGAATACCGTCCGACGGACAAGGTCCAGGACCATGTCTGGCTGCAGGGGGGCTCTCGCGTCAGCGGTGCCCAGCTCGCAGACGAGGAAAAGGTCCGCGAGCTCCGCCCCCGCGCCCCGGCCTGACAGACCGCACACTTCCGGTATTCCTACGCCTCTCGCGGCGTACCTGTAACGGGATTTCGTTAGAATTCGGCCCCTTGCGCCCGGTTGGGCGTTGTCAGGGACCCCATGAGAGTCACCATATTCGGTTCTGGTTATGTCGGCCTGGTCACAGGCGCCTGCCTGGCAGACGCCGGCAATGACGTCCTTTGCGTCGACATCGACGAGAAAAAGATCGCAGGCCTGAAGCAGGGGATCATCCCGATCCACGAGCCCGGCCTCGACGCGCTCATCAAGTCCAACATCGAGGCGGATCGCCTCAAGTTCACGACCTCCGCGAAGGAAGGCGTGGATCACGGCCTGTTCCAGCTCATCGCCGTCGGCACCCCGCCGGACGAAGACGGTTCCGCCGACCTCAAATACGTGCTGGCTGTGGCCCGCTCGATCGGCGAACACATGACCGAATACAAGGTCGTCATCACCAAGTCGACGGTGCCCGTGGGCACCAGTGACAAGGTCGGCGGCGCGGTCGCAGAGACGCTCAAGAAGCGCAACATCGACATCGAATACGACGTGGTCTCAAACCCCGAATTCCTCAAGGAAGGCGCGGCGATCGAAGACTTCATGCGGCCGGACCGCGTGGTCGTCGGCACCGACAATCCGCGCGTCACCGAACTACTGCGCGCGCTCTACGACCCGTTCACGCGCAGCCGCGAAAAACTGATCGTGATGGATCTGCGTTCGGCCGAGCTCACCAAGTACGCGGCCAACGCGATGCTCGCGACCAAGATCAGCTTCATGAACGAGCTCGCGAATCTCGCCGAACGTTTCGGCGCGGACATCGAGCGCGTGCGCGTCGGCATCGGTTCCGACCCGCGCATCGGCTACCACTTCATCTACCCGGGACTCGGCTACGGCGGTTCGTGCTTCCCGAAGGACGTGCAGGCGCTGGCGCGCTCGGCGCGCGGCGTAGGCTATACGCCGGCGCTGCTCGATTCCGTCGAAGCCGTGAACAAGCGCCAGAAGGAAGTGCTGTTCGAGAAAATCTCGAAACATTTCGCGGGCGACCTCAAGGGCAAGACAATCGCGATGTGGGGCTTGGCATTCAAGCCGGGCACAGACGACATGCGCGAGGCGCCTTCACGCGTGCTGCTCGAGCAGTTGTGGAAAGCGGGCGCAAAAGTGCGCGCGTTCGACCCGGCCGCCATGAAGGAAACGAAGCGCATTTACGGCGAGCGCCCGGATCTCACGCTTTGCGCCCGCGCGCGCGAAACGCTCGAAGGCGCGGACGCGCTGACGATCGTCACCGAGTGGAAGGAATTCCGCAGCCCGGACTTCGACAACCTGAAGAAGCAGCTCAAGTCGCCGGTGATCTTCGACGGCCGTAACCTCTACGACCCCGCCATGATGAAAAAGCAGGGGTTCAGGTACTACGCGATCGGCCGTGGCGAGGCCGTCGCGAAGTAGTCAGCGGCCGAGCGCACGCTTGCGCAGCGCCAGGACGGCGCGGTTCGCCGCATGCCCGTCCCACAGCGCCGGACGCCGCGTAGCGCGCGCGGTTTCGGTGCGCGCCGCCTGGAGTTGCGCAAGCAAATCGCCCGGTTTCACCAGGCGATTCGTTCCTTCGGTGACGGTGACCGGGCGCTCCGTGTTTTCGCGCAACGTGAAGCACGGGATGCCGAGATAGGTCGTTTCTTCCTGCACGCCACCCGAATCGGTAATCACCGCGGCGCTGTTGCTCACGAGATTCATGAACTGCACGTAGCCGAGCGGGTCGATCGTACGGATCCGGCCGGAAGCGAGCAGCCGCCCTTCCAGCCCGAACTCCGCGAGTTTCTTGCGCGTGCGCGGGTGAACGGCGAACACGAGCAGCAGCTCGTTGGCGACGGCCACGAGCGCTTCGACCAGAGCGGAAAGAGCTTCGCGTGAATCGACGTTCGACGGGCGATGCAAGGTCACCACGCCGAACTTTCGCGGCGTCAGCCCGAGCGTCGCAACTGTCGAGTCCGCCGCGATGTCGGCGCTCATCATCTCGTAGCTGTCGATCATGATGTTGCCGATGAAGTCGATGCGCTCGCGCGATACGCCTTCGGCGATCAGGTTTTCATCTGCGTCCGGTGAGGGCGTCCATAGCACATCCGCGATCGAATCCGTGACGAGTCGATTGATCTCTTCCGGCATTCGGCGGTCGCGGCTGCGCAGCCCCGCTTCCAGATGCACTACCGGAATCCACAGCTTCGCGCCGACCATGGCGCACGCTGCCGTCGAATTCACATCGCCGACGACGATGATCCAATCCGGCTTCTCGGCCAGTGCCACCTTTTCGTACGCGATCATCACGTTGCCGAGCTGCTCGGCGTGCGAACCGCTGCCAACCTCGAGATGAAAATGGGGCTTCGGAAGCTTGAGATCCTCGAAGAATGCGTCCGACATGTTCCTGTCGTAGTGCTGGCCGGTGTGGACGATGAAAGTCTGACACCAGTCGGTCTTCGCGAGGGCGTGATAGAGCGGCGCGATCTTCATGAAATTCGGACGCGCGGCCGCGATCAAGTGGATCTTTTTCATGGGGCGCGAAGCCTACACGAACGCTTTGGCATATGCAGTTCCCGTGGTCTGACTACCCAATCGGCCGCCATCGGAATCAGGGCTTCAAGTACCACGCGATCGGGCGCGGCGAAGGCGTGACAGACTGATCAGCAACCAGGCACGCGTCGACGCTTCGCCCGGACCGGCTCGACCTCCGCAGCAAGTCAAAGAAGCTCCCCGGGCGCATTCACACGGTGGAATTGCCAGTCGCGCGTCTTGGCCGCCCACGTCCGCGATGACGCGCCGGCTGCCGCGCCGGCAGCAGGTACGCGCCGCGTTCCTCGGAAACGCGCAGAGTGAACGGGCTGCGCACGACGATGCCTGCGTATTCCGCGCCGTCTTGCATGGCTTCGCTCAGCAACAGCACGCAGTCCTGTGCCTGGGCGGCAGCAACTACGAGGCAATCCTTCCAGCCAAGCGAGTAACGTTGTTGTATTTCGCGCGCGCTAACCAGGACTTCATTATCGATCGCCTGCGGATTCCACAGTAGATAGTGTTGCACGTCATCCCAGACGTCGTCTCGCGCGGAGGGTGTCTTCAGAATCTGAATGACGAAGTCGTAGTATTCGATGAGTACCTGGCAGCTCGTGCGTCCGCGCTCCTCCTTCCACAAGAGGCCCAGCCATTCATTGGCGAGCACCAGCTTCGCCGGATCGCGAGAGTCGCGTGCCTGGACCAACATATGGGTATCAACGAATACGAGGCCCGACATAGATCTCCTCCCGCAGGGTGGGATTCACCACCGGTCCGGTCAATTCCAGCGGAAGTTTGGCCAGACATCGCTTCATGGCCCGTTGGTAGTCGCGCCGCTCTCTCATACGGGTGTGCAAGATCTCGCCGAGGAGCCGAGAGACGCTCTTGTTCTGCTCTGCCGCGTGGACGCGAATCCACGCCGCCGTCTCCTCGTCGAGGGTGACCGTGATGTTCTTCATTGCCAAAGATATTACACGAAACACGTGTATTTATGACCCATTCTATTAATACCGGTACGATGCCGCCTTCATGAAACTCGTCCCCGTGATTCTCTCCGGCGGCGCCGGCACCCGGCTCTGGCCGCTGTCCCGCGAACTCCTCCCCAAACAACTCCTCGCCCTCACCGGCGAGCGCACGATGATCCAGGAGACCGCGGCGCGCCTTTCGGGCTTCGCCGAGGCGACGGGTCCGGTGGTCGTCTGCAACGAGGCACATCGCTTCCTGGTGGCCGAGCAGCTGCGCGAGATGGACCTGCCGCCCGCGGCGATCCTGCTCGAGCCGGTCGGCCGCAACACCGCGCCAGCGATCGCGATCGCCGCGCATGCCGCGATCTCGAGCGTCGGCGCGGACGCGCTCATGCTGGTGCTGCCGGCGGACCATGTCCTGCGCGATCTCGCCGCGTTCCAGTCCGCTATCCGGCTCGCGATCCCGGCCGCGGCGGCCGGCAAACTGGTGGCGTTCGGCATCGTCGCGCACACCCCCGAGACGGGGTATGGCTACATCCGTCGCGGCGCGGGCGAGGGCGCCGTGCGACCGATCGCGCAGTTCGTGGAGAAGCCCGATGTGGAACGCGCCCGGCAATTTCTCGCGTCGGGTGACTACTTCTGGAACTCGGGCATGTTCCTGTTCGGCGCTCGGCGTTTCCTCGACGAGCTCGCGCGCCTCGCGCCCGACATCGCGGACACCTGCGCGCGCGCCAGCGCCAAGGCGATGCGCGACAAGGCGATGCGCGACAAGGATTTCACGCGCGTCGACGAAGCGATCTTCGCGTCCTGCCGCAGCGACTCCGTCGACTACGCGGTAATGGAAAAAACGAACGACGCGGTCATGGTGCCGCTCGACGCCGGCTGGAACGACGTGGGCTCCTGGGCGGCGCTGCACGACGTGCTGCCCGCCGACGCGCAGGGCAACGTCACGCGCGGCGACGTGCTGGTCGAGGACTCCACCGGCTGTTATGTGCACGCCGACAGCCGTCTCGTCGCGGCATTGGGACTGCACGACATGGTCATCGTCGAAACCGCGGACGCGGTGCTGGTGGCTCCGCGTGGAAAGGTGCAGGACGTGAAGAAGCTGGTCACGCGCATCAAGGCCGCGGGCCGCATGGAGCACGTGGCGCACGCCGCGCCGAAAGGAAAGCTCGAGTGACGAACAATCTGAACCTGGCCGCATTCAAGGCTTACGACATCCGCGGCCGCATTCCCGACGAACTGAATCCCGAACTCGTGTACCTGGTTGGTCGCGCGTATGCGGCGTTCGTGAAGCCGAAGAAGGTCGCGGTGGGGCGAGACATCCGCCAGACCAGCGACCAGTTCGCCCGGGAGCTGATCCGCGGGCTCACCGATTCCGGCGTCGACGTGGTCGATATCGGGCTGTGCGGTACGGAAGGCGTGTACTTCGCCACGTTCCATTACAAGCTCGACGGCGGCGTGATGGTCACGGCGTCCCATAACCCGCCTGACTACAACGGCCTCAAGCTGGTGCGCGAGCAGAGCCGGCCGATCGGCGCGGACACGGGTCTCAAGGACATCGAGGCGCTGATCCGTGACGGCAAACTACCGCCGGTCGCTGCCACGAAGGGCAAGGTCACCCACCTCGACACGTCGAAGGACTACATCGACCACTTGCTGAGCTACGTGAACCGGAAAGCCTTGCGCAAGCTCAAGGTCGTCGTCGACGCGGGCAACGGCGGCGCCGGGCTCACGGTCGACAAGCTCGAGCCGCACCTGCCTTTCGAATTCATCAAGGTGCGGCACAACCCGGATGGGACGTTTCCGCAGGGTGTGCCGAACCCGATGCTCGAGGAAAACCGCGGCCCGACGCTCGAGGCGTTGAAGAAATCCGGCGCGGACGTGGGCATCGCCTGGGACGGCGATTACGACCGCTGCTTCTTCTACGACTCGAAGGGGACGTTCGTCGAGGGCTACTACATCGTCGGCCTGCTGGCGGAGAGCTTTCTCGCGAAGCAGCCCGGGTCGCGCATCGTCTACGACCCGCGCGTCACCTGGAACACGGTCGACACGGTGAAGCGTCTGGGTGGCGTGCCTGTCATGAGCAAGTCCGGCCACGCGTTCATCAAGCAGAAGATGCGCGAGGTCGACGGAACCTACGGCGGTGAGATGAGCGCGCATCATTATTTCCGCGACTTCTCGTACTGCGACAGCGGGATGATCCCCTGGCTGCTGGTGCTCGAGCGCGTGTGCGAGTCGGGCAAGTCGCTGGACGAACTCGTGGCGGCGCGTATCAAGGCGTTCCCGTCGAGCGGCGAGATCAACCGCAAGCTGCCGGACGCGAAGAAGGTGCTGGCGGCAGCCGAGGCGAAGTACGGCCCGGGATCCGAAGTCATCGATCACACCGATGGCCTGTCCGTCGAGTTCAAGGACTGGCGCTTCAACGTGCGCGCGTCGAACACGGAACCGCTGGTGCGGCTCAATGTCGAATCCCGCGGCAACGAGGCGCTGATGCGCGAGAAGACCGCGGAGCTGCTCGCGTTCCTCGATTCCATGGGCGCCGTCAAAGCAAACCACTGAGAAAAAGGGGACAGATCTATTTTCTACGATGAGTCTTGCGAGCCATGAGTTTCGGCGACCGCGGCCTCATCGTAGAAAATAGATCTGTCCCCTTTTTCTCCACGAGAAAGGACCAACGAATGACCATGAAGAATTCTGCGCGATGCATCGCGCTCGCCGCCGGTCTCGTCATCTCCGCCGCAAATGCGGCGACCTACGACATCCCGGCCGCCGTCGACGCCACCGCGAAGCGCCAGATCACCGCCGGCTCGCTGGCCGCACCGATCCGCTACCTCGCCGATGACTTGCTCGAGGGCCGCGGTCCCGCGACCCGCGGCGACGCGCTCGCGCGGCTCTATCTGGCCACCGAGCTCGAATCGCTGGGCTATCAACCCGCCGGCACCAACAAGTATCAGCAGGAGTTCGACGTCGTGGGCACCACGGCCCAGCTCCCGGCCACCTGGTCGTTCAAGACGAAGACCGGCAACGTCGATCTCAAGCTCTCCGACGACTACATCGCCGGTTCCGGCGTGCAGACCGAAACCGCCGGCTTCGACAACGCCGAGCTCGTGTTCGTGGGCTACGGCATCGAGGCGCCCGAGTACAAGTGGAACGACTTCAAGGGCGTCGACGTGAAGGGCAAGGTCCTCGTGATGCTCAACAACGATCCCGACTGGGACGACAAGCTGTTCGCGGGGAAGAAGCGCCTGTACTACGGCCGCTGGGTATACAAATACGAGAGCGCCGCGCGCCACGGCGCCGCCGGCGTGATCATCGTTCACACCACGCCGTCGGCGGGTTATCCCTGGCAGGTGGTGCAGTCGTCGTGGGGTGGTGAGCAGTTCGAACTACCCGCCGAAGGCGAGCCGCGCATCCAGCTCAAGGGCTGGGGCACGGAAGATTCGGTGCGCCGCCTGCTCAAGGCGAACGGCCAGGATCTCGACGCGCTGGTGAAGAGCGCGCACGACCGCGCCTTCAAGCCCGTGAAGCTCGGCATCACCACGGCCATCCACTTCCAGAACAAGGTCTCGCGCGTACGCACGGGCAACGTCGCGGGCGTGCTGCCGGGCAGTGACCCGAAGCTCAAGGACGAGGTGGTGATCTACACCGCGCACCACGATCACTTCGGCATCGGCCAGCCGGACGCGAACGGCGACAAGATCTACAACGGCGCGCAGGACAATGCCTCGGGTTGCGCGCAGCTGCTGGCGATCGCGCGCGCATTCGCGGCGCTGCCGGAGCGGCCGCGCCGCTCGGTGATGATCCTGTTCGTCGCGGGCGAGGAGCAGGGGTTGTTAGGCAGCAAGTACTACTCGCTGCATCCCACCGTGAAGCCCGGCAAGATGGCCGCGAACATCAACTACGACGGCGGCAATTTCCGCGGCCGCACGAAGGACCTGACTCAGATCGGCAAGGGCAAGTCGTCGATCGACGCGATCGCGAAAGCGATGCTCGACCGGCAAGGCCGTCGTCTCGATGACGACGCGTTCCCGGACAAGGGCTACTTCTACCGTTCCGACCAGTTCAACTTCGCGAAGATCGGTGTGCCGGCGCTATATTTCCACGGCGGAATCGAGTACATCGGCAAGCCCGAAGGCTGGGGTCGCGAGCAGGCCGACGCCTGGACCGAGCACATCTACCACCAGCCCAGCGACCAGATCGACGACTCGTGGGTATTCGACGGCATGGTCGAGGATGCGTCGGTCGGCTTCTTCACGGGCTGGCTGATCGCGCAGGCGGACCAGATGCCGACCTGGAACCCGGGCGACGAATTCGAGGCGGCGCGCAAAAAGGCGCTTACGTCTGCGAATTAGCGCGCTGCGGAGCGACGTCGAGCCGTAGCAAGGGATCGCACTAGTCGTCGCGCTGGTACAACCGCGCGCCGCCAATCAATACTCTGTCGTCCCTCCTGCCGACGGGATTGATTGGCGCGATGCGGTATTTCGTACTGATCTCATTCGGACTGCTCGCCGGCTGCGGTCATGGTGACAAGGCAGCGCCCGCGATCTCCCTGCCGACCATTGCCGAGACCAGCGACATCTCGGTGGTCCGCGTCGACGAAGGACCCACTCCGTTCATCTCCTGGGTGAACTTGCAGGGACATCGGCTGCCCGCGTTGAAAACGATTTCGTACGTGATCGAGCCTAAACCCGGAACCGTGTCGAAGCCGGTACACGTTACCTACAGTCTCGCGGCGCTCCGGGAGCGCGGCAAGATTCCCGACAAGCAGTCGCTGCAGCTTCCGTTGTTTGGTCTGTACGCGGACTACGCCAATCTGATTTCGATCTCGATCAGTTTTTCGGACGGTTCCGTGCAAGTGATTCCACTTGCGGTGCAAACCGGAGTATTCGTCGATCCCGCTGGCGTTTACTCCCGGCCCACGTTCATCCAAAGGCGAATCTCGGGTAGTGATCTTGGATTCGACTTCATTGTTCTGAAATCGAATCTCGGTTCGCCCATCGTGATCGATTCCGATGGCGAGATGCGTTGGGCGGCGTCGGGTGTCGCGTCCGGCGTCTCGTCCGAATTGGTTGACAACGTTTTCTTGATCGGTGATCCACAGACGAATGTCCTGTATCACTTGGAGCTGGATGGCACGCTACGCTCCGTCCCCCTCGAGGGTCCGGACTATCTACGCTTCCATCACAACCTCGATCGGGGTCGGACGGGCTTGCTCGGCGAGTTCGACACCGTCCGCGGTGTCGAGAGCACCATCGCGGAGTTCGATTCTTCCGGCTCGATCGTCAAGGAGTGGGATCTGGCGAAGATCCTGTCCGACTACATGGCCGCGCATGGCGACAATGCCTCGCAGTTCGTGCGTCCGGGAATCGACTGGTTTCATTCCAACGCCGCCACTTATGACCCGCGGGACAATTCGCTGCTCGTGTCGAGCCGCGAGAATTTCGTCCTCAAGCTCGACTACGATACCGGCGAGCTGCTCTGGGTTTTTGGCGATACCGAAAAGTATTGGGCATCCTTTCCGTCATTGCGGGCGAAGGCGCTGACGCTTGAGCAAGGTGGGCTGATTCCCATCGGACAGCATGGGTTATCGATCACGGCGGACGGCCTGTTGATGATGTTCAACAACGGGTTTCAATCACAGCATCAGCCTGCGGGGGCTCCCGCGGGGGGCTCGCGGGACTTCAGCACCGTCTCTGCCTATCAAATCGATGGCGCGAGCATGGTGGCGCGAGAGGTATGGCGATTCGACTATGACGAGTCGATCAGCTCGATCGTCTGCAGCAGTGCCTACGAAGCGGCGGATCGCTCTCTACTGATCGACTATGCATACGCGGACGCCGGTACTCATGCGCGAATCGTGGGACTGGATCCGGACCACCACGTAGTCTTCGATATCCAGTACGAAAATCCCGGCGGCTGCAATACCAGTTGGAATGCAATCCCCATCGCGTTCGAAAACTTGAGCTTCGGGTAGTCTCAGGCCGCGACAACCTTGTCACTCTCCGCCATCGTGTAGTCCAAGAGCGCTTCCAGCGCCTCTTCGGCGCTCGCATAGCGCAGCTCCGGGCTCTTCGCCACCAGCCGCTCCAGGAACCGCTGATGCCTCGACAACGCGTCCGGCAGCTTCGGGATCGGCGCCTTCTTGTGCATCTCGAACAACGCCACCAGCGACCCCGCGGCGTACATGCGCTGCCCGGTGAGCAGTTCGTAGAACATCACGCCCACGCTGTAGAGATCCGAGCGCTCATCCGCGGTGCCACCCAGCGCCTGCTCCGGCGACAGGTAGTAAGGCGTGCCGATGACCACCCCGGCCAGCGTCTTGGCCACGGGGTCGGCATCGCGGCGCGCGCTGCCGAAGTCCACCAGCGCGATCGTGCCATCGTCGCGGAACATCACGTTCGCAGGCTTGAGATCACGGTGGATGATTCCGGCGGAATGCACCGACGTCAGCGCCGACAGGATCGACGCGACGATGATCATCGACTCCTCGACCGACGGACGCTCGCGGGCGACTCGCGCCCGCAGGTCACCGGCGGGGAAGTACTCCATCACGATGTACGCGTGGCTGTCGGTGAAGCCGTGCTCGTACACCTTGGCGACGTACGGGCTGTCGATGCTCGAGGTCGCGAAATATTCCTGGACGAAGCGGGCCAGCAGGTCGGAGTCGCCGCTGCCTTCGCCCTTGAGGATCTTGAGCACCACCTGCTGCTTGTTGGCATCACGCTCGCACAGGCAGACGTTGGCGGTGGCGCCGCTGCCCAGCGGCTTCACCGGCGTGAAGCCCTGGATGCCGGCGGATTTGAGCACGGCGTCCGCTTCGGCCAGGCGCCGCGCGTTGCCGCGCTGGATCATGCTCGGGCTGGTTTCGGCCTCGGCCTCGAACTTGGGCAGTGCTTTCGGCGCCGCCTGGGGAATGGGCTTTATCTCGGCCGCGGCGGGCCGCGATTCGGATTTCTTCGGCGGCAGGGGCGGCGCCTTGACGTCGATCTCGGCGGGCGGCTGGTGCCGGCGGATCTCGCCGGGCACGCGCACGATCTTCGGGAAGTTGGGCTTCGAACGCAGCTCGGAGATCCACAGCAGGCCCTCCTTGCGCAGGTACTCGTCGTCGATGAGCAGGTGCGCGTAGCGGTCCCAGCGGAAATCCGCGGGCGGCTTGCCGTAGGCGGCGAGGTCATGCACCTCGAGCTTGGCCTGCGGCCATTTCTCGATGGCCATGCGCCGGGCCCGGTTCACCAGGCCGGAGGCGTGCCGCACGATGAGGACTCTCTCGGTCATTGCTCGAACCTTCCGTGGCTACTTCCGCGTCACCGTGTGGCGTTCGATGATGGCGCGCAGCTTGAGTTCGTCCACCGGCTTCGTCAGGTAGCCGTCGCAGCCGGCCATCGTGCCGCGGATGCGATCGAAGGTCTTGTCCTTGCTCGTGAGCATGACGACCTTCATCAGGTGGTTGTCCTTGTTCTTCTTGATCATCTTGCAGACGTCGTAGCCGTCCATGCCGGGCAGCATGACGTCGAGGAAGATCATGTCGAAGTGCTGCTTCGAGATCTTGAACAGCGCTTCTTCGCCAGACGCCGCGAATTCCGGCGAGATGCCGTACGGCTGCAGCTTGTTCTGCAGGAACGTGCGCATCAGCGGGCTGTCGTCGACCGCGAGCACGCGGAACACCTGCTCCTCGTGACGTGCCGTCGGCGCCCCGGGTGAATAGGTCGGCATCGGGGGCGCCACCGGAGTGGGCGCGATGACGACCGGCGCGGCGACGACCGGCACGGGTGACTGAATCGGGGCGGGCGGCGCCATGGGCACGTCGGCGATGCGCGCGGTGACCGGCGGTACCGCGGTCATCGGCGCCTCGGCGATGCGCGCCTGAGTCGATGCGCCGGACGGCAGCGACGCGGCCATCGGCGAAATGCTCGGTACCACGCGCAGGTTCGTGCGCGTGCTCGCGGTACCGACGACGGCGGACAGCGCGGCCGGCGTCAGCGGCGTCACGCCACTGGCCATCAGGTTCGCGGCCGAGGCCTGGATCTTCTCGGCGGCGGTCTTCTCGACCACCAGGGGCTTCTCGACCGCGGGTTTTTCAACGGCCAGCTTCTCGGACAGGATCCGGTCGACGGCCTTCTCGGTGACGGGTTTCTCGTTGATCGATTTCTCGAGCGTCTTGTCCATCAACGGCGAGACGTTCGGCTGCAGCGTCATGCTCGGCAGCACGGTCGCGGCAGGCGCGGAGGCGGTCATCGAAGTCGGCAGCGTGCCGGCATGCGTCGCGGGCAGCGCGGCGCTCGCGGTCGCGGCCAGGGTCTGCGCGTGGGGCGAGATCGCACTCGAGGACAGCGAGTTCAGGCTGGCATTGAGGCTCGCCGACATCGCCGCCGGTGCCGCGGAAACGTGGGGCAGGCTGGTGTTCTGTTTCGGATGCGTGACCGGCCCGGTGTCCGAGACGCTCGCAACCGGCGTCGCGCCCGTCATCGTCGAAGCGGCGGGGCTGGTCGGCAACGTGCCGCCGGCGGTCGGGGCGGAGACGTCGAGACCCGCGCCTTCCTTCGCCAGCTTGTTGCCGAGCGCGATGGACAGGCGATCCATGGCGCCGACCACCTTGAGGCCCAGCGGACGAGCCGCGGAGGCGACGCCGAGGTCGGTGTTCTTCGATCCCACGACGAGCGTGCGGTCGGCGGTGTTGCTGAACGCGGCCTGCCAGCTCGCGACCGCGCTTTCGCTGTCGCCGTCGAGCAGGTACATGTCCGGCGCCGTGCCGCTCTCGGCGTTCCAGAGCTTGTAGCCGATCTGCCGTGCCGGCGCGACCGACAGCAGGAAGATCGAGTTCAGCATCTGTTTCTCGGGGGCCGAGAAGCCGACGACTCGAACGTTGAGGACGCGGGTTTTGTTCGTCATGGCAATACCTTCCTGGCTAGCCGGCGGCCGCGCGCTTTTCGACGCGTCCGGTAACGGCAGTCGCCACCTGTTGCAGTAGCTCGATGTCTGTATAGGGCTTGGTGAGATAAACGTTCACGCCGACGGACATCGCCTGGCGGCGGTGTTTGTCCATCGAGCGCGAGGTGATCATGATGATCGGCAGCTGCGCGAGCGCCGGGCGCGCGCGCACGTGCGCGGTCAGCTCGAGGCCGTTCATGTTCGGCATTTCGAGATCGGTGAGCAGCGCGTCGGGGCGCGAGACTTCCATCGCCTTGACGGCTTCGAGGCCGTCGCGCGCGAGGGCCACGTCGTATCCCTGGTCCTCGAGCAGCGTGCCGAGCGCGCGCCGCACCGACAGCGAGTCGTCGACGACGAGGATGCGCGAGCGGCGCACGATGTGCGCCTGCGAGCGTGCCTCCGCGGCGGCGCGCAGTGCGTGCTCGTGCGGAGCGCGCGCGAGTTCCGCGATGTCGAGCAGCGGGATCACGCTGCCGTCGCCGGTGAGGCCGATGCCCGTGACGCCCGGGATGCGCTTGAGGTGGCGACCCGCGGGCCGGGTGACCAATTCGTTCGCGTCGAGCACGGCGTCCACCAGCACGCCGATCGGGCCCGTGTCGGTGTCGACGATGACGAGATTGCGGCGCTCGGGCGTCGATGCGGGCGCGAGCCCGGTGAGCTGGCTGAGCTCGTGCGCGGGATAGCGATGCGCGTCGACGTCGGCATACAGCACGCCGCCTTCGCGCTTGAGCTCGACCGCGATCGCCGGCACGGCGCGCTGCACCGTATGGCTGGCGAGACCGAACACCTGGCCGCCGTCACGGACGAAGAGGGCGTGCGTCGCGACCAGCGATGCCTGGAAGCGCAGCTCGATGGTCATGCCGCGGCCGGCCTCGGAGCGGATGTCGATGGAGCCGGACAGCGCGCGCAGGCGCGTGGCCACGACGTCGAGACCGACGCCGCGACCGGAAATCTCGGTGACCGCGTCGCGCGTCGAGAAGCCGGGCAACAACGTGAGGCGCGCGATCTCGGCGTCCGTCGGCGTCGCGTCGAGCGGCAGCAGCCCGCGTTCGATGGCCTTCGCCTGGATGTCGGCGAGATTGAGTCCGCGGCCGTCGTCGGCCACCTGCACGGTCACCACCTGGCCGCGGCGCGTGACGGTGAGCGTGATGCGGCCGTCGCGCGGCTTGCCGGCCGATTCGCGCTCGGCGGGCATCTCGAGGCCGTGATCGACCGCGTTGCGCAGGATGTGCAGCAGCGGATCGATCAGCTGGTTCAGCACGTCGACGTCGACGAGGATGTCGCCGCCGACGATGACGAGCGCGGCTTGTTTGTTCGTGGCGGCCGCGGTCTGGCGCACGTTGCGCTGCAGGCGCGGCACGATGGTCTCGACCGGCGCCATGCGCGTCTGCGAAGTCAGGTGCTGCAGCTCGCGCATCAGGCGCTGCTGCTGGTGCAGGATGCCCGCGAGGCCGGCGAGCTCGTCCTTGAGGCTCATGCCCAGATCGCGCGCGTCGGTCGTTTCTTCGAAGAGCGCGCGGGTGATGGACTGCACTTCGTTGTACTGGTCCATTTCCAGCGAGTCGAAGTGCGCGTCTTTCGCCTGCACCGCGTGCAGCTTGTGACGCGCGGCGACGCCGCGGATGTCGACCGAATTCTCGAGCTCGAAGAGCCGCTTCTGGATCGCGCGATCGCGCTCCGTGAGCTCGCGCGAGTGGTTCGACGCGCCCTTCAGTTCCTGCTCGAGCTCGCCGATCTTGATCGTCATCTCGCCGACCATGCGCACGAGGTCGTCGAGCAGCTGGGTGGGCACGCGCGTGGTGGCCTTGGGCTCGGCCCGGGTACGCGCCGGCGGGAAAG
>JADMIO010784970.1_pt1 | contig 91155 bp, 68 predicted proteins | sample 8958161 | NCBI WGS metagenome assembly JADMIO01 (sample SAMN16585339, study PRJNA669376) | soil metagenome | isolation source: Crop rotation soil | place: USA: Cullars Rotation, Alabama | collected 2011
CTTTCCCAAAATCGCAAAGTCATCAAAAAACCGCAAAGTTGTTTAAAATAAGAGCAACACTACAAAAGGAGATAAGAAGAGCACATACCTCAGTCACTTATTATCACTAGCGCTCGCCGCAGCCGTGTAACCGAGCATAGCGAGCGAACTGGCGAGGAAGCAAAGAAGAACTGTTCTGTCAGATAGCTCTTACGCTCAGCGCAAGAAGAAATATCCACCGTGGGAAAAACTCCAGGTAGAGGTACACACGCGGATAGCCAATTCAGAGTAATAAACTGTGATAATCAACCCTCATCAATGATGACGAACTAACCCCCGATATCAAGTCACATGACGAAGGGAAAGAGAAGGAAATCAACTGTGACAAACTGCCCTCAAATTTGGCTTCCTTAAAAATTACAGTTCAAAAAGTATGAGAAAATCCATGCAGGCTGAAGGAAACAGCAAAACTGTGACAAATTACCCTCAGTAGGTCAGAACAAATGTGACGAACCACCCTCAAATCTGTGACAGATAACCCTCAGACTATCCTGTCGTCATGGAAGTGATATCGCGGAAGGAAAATACGATATGAGTCGTCTGGCGGCCTTTCTTTTTCTCAATGTATGAGAGGCGCATTGGAGTTCTGCTGTTGATCTCATTAACACAGACCTGCAGGAAGCGGCGGCGGAAGTCAGGCATACGCTGGTAACTTTGAGGCAGCTGGTAACGCTCTATGATCCAGTCGATTTTCAGAGAGACGATGCCTGAGCCATCCGGCTTACGATACTGACACAGGGATTCGTATAAACGCATGGCATACGGATTGGTGATTTCTTTTGTTTCACTAAGCCGAAACTGCGTAAACCGGTTCTGTAACCCGATAAAGAAGGGAATGAGATATGGGTTGATATGTACACTGTAAAGCCCTCTGGATGGACTGTGCGCACGTTTGATAAACCAAGGAAAAGATTCATAGCCTTTTTCATCGCCGGCATCCTCTTCAGGGCGATAAAAAACCACTTCCTTCCCCGCGAAACTCTTCAATGCCTGCCGTATATCCTTACTGGCTTCCGCAGAGGTCAATCCGAATATTTCAGCATATTTAGCAACATGGATCTCGCAGATACCGTCATGTTCCTGTAGGGTGCCATCAGATTTTCTGATCTGGTCAACGAACAGATACAGCATACGTTTTTGATCCCGGGAGAGACTATATGCCGCCTCAGTGAGGTCGTTTGACTGGACGATTCGCGGGCTATTTTTACGTTTCTTGTGATTGATAACCGCTGTTTCCGCCATGACAGATCCATGTGAAGTGTGACAAGTTTTTAGATTGTCACACTAAATAAAAAAGAGTCAATAAGCAGGGATAACTTTGTGAAAAAACAGCTTCTTCTGAGGGCAATTTGTCACAGGGTTAAGGGCAATTTGTCACAGACAGGACTGTCATTTGAGGGTGATTTGTCACACTGAAAGGGCAATTTGTCACAACACCTTCTCTAGAACCAGCATGGATAAAGGCCTACAAGGCGCTCTAAAAAAGAAGATCTAAAAACTATAAAAAAAATAATTATAAAAATATCCCCGTGGATAAGTGGATAACCCCAAGGGAAGTTTTTTCAGGCATCGTGTGTAAGCAGAATATATAAGTGCTGTTCCCTGGTGCTTCCTCGCTCACTCGACCGGGAGGGTTCGAGAAGGGGGGGCACCCCCCTTCGGCGTGCGCGGTCACGCGCACAGGGCGCAGCCCTGGTTAAAAACAAGGTTTATAAATATTGGTTTAAAAGCAGGTTAAAAGACAGGTTAGCGGTGGCCGAAAAACGGGCGGAAACCCTTGCAAATGCTGGATTTTCTGCCTGTGGACAGCCCCTCAAATGTCAATAGGTGCGCCCCTCATCTGTCAGCACTCTGCCCCTCAAGTGTCAAGGATCGCGCCCCTCATCTGTCAGTAGTCGCGCCCCTCAAGTGTCAATACCGCAGGGCACTTATCCCCAGGCTTGTCCACATCATCTGTGGGAAACTCGCGTAAAATCAGGCGTTTTCGCCGATTTGCGAGGCTGGCCAGCTCCACGTCGCCGGCCGAAATCGAGCCTGCCCCTCATCTGTCAACGCCGCGCCGGGTGAGTCGGCCCCTCAAGTGTCAACGTCCGCCCCTCATCTGTCAGTGAGGGCCAAGTTTTCCGCGAGGTATCCACAACGCCGGCGGCCGGCCGCGGTGTCTCGCACACGGCTTCGACGGCGTTTCTGGCGCGTTTGCAGGGCCATAGACGGCCGCCAGCCCAGCGGCGAGGGCAACCAGCCGAGGGCTTCGCCCTGTCGCTCGACTGCGGCGAGCACTACTGGCTGTAAAAGGACAGACCACATCATGGTTCTGTGTTCATTAGGTTGTTCTGTCCATTGCTGACATAATCCGCTCCACTTCAACGTAACACCGCACGAAGATTTCTATTGTTCCTGAAGGCATATTCAAATCGTTTTCGTTACCGCTTGCAGGCATCATGACAGAACACTACTTCCTATAAACGCTACACAGGCTCCTGAGATTAATAATGCGGATCTCTACGATAATGGGAGATTTTCCCGACTGTTTCGTTCGCTTCTCAGTGGATAACAGCCAGCTTCTCTGTTTAACAGACAAAAACAGCATATCCACTCAGTTCCACATTTCCATATAAAGGCCAAGGCATTTATTCTCAGGATAATTGTTTCAGCATCGCAACCGCATCAGACTCCGGCATCGCAAACTGCACCCGGTGCCGGGCAGCCACATCCAGCGCAAAAACCTTCGTGTAGACTTCCGTTGAACTGATGGACTTATGTCCCATCAGGCTTTGCAGAACTTTCAGCGGTATACCGGCATACAGCATGTGCATCGCATAGGAATGGCGGAACGTATGTGGTGTGACCGGAACAGAGAACGTCACACCGTCAGCAGCAGCGGCGGCAACCGCCTCCCCAATCCAGGTCCTGACCGTTCTGTCCGTCACTTCCCAGATCCGCGCTTTCTCTGTCCTTCCTGTGCGACGGTTACGCCGCTCCATGAGCTTATCGGGTCCACTCGCGAACGCAGAAAGGCCCACCCGAAGGTGAGCCAGTGTGATTACATTTGCGGCCTAACTGTGGCCAGTCCAGTTACGCTGGAGTCACTAGTATTTAGGTGACACTATAGAAGCGGCCGCGACAACTTGTCCACGTGGAATTCTAAGCTTAGGATCCCAATGTGCTGGAAAGACTCTGATTCGTCGAATCACGATCGATTTAACGGGAGTGCCACCGACCCCAGCCGAAGTCGCAGATTTTCTGGCGGATCATCAGCCTGGAGCTTTGGAACGGCTGGTCGATCGCCTGCTCGACTCACCGCGATACGGAGAACGCTGGGCCCGGCATTGGTTGGATATTGCTCGATACGCAGACTCGAATGGACTCGATGAGAACCTGGCTTATGCAAACGCCTTTCACTACCGCGACTATGTCGTCCGAGCTCTGAATCAGGACAAGCCATTCCACGAATTCCTGCGGGAGCAGATCGCAGGGGACCTGATCCCTGACAGTGGAAATCCGCAATTGCAGCAGGATCGTTTGATTGCGACAGGCTTTCTATGTCTCGGCGCAAAAATGTTGGCCGAAGATGATCCGGTCAAAATGCAGATGGACATCATTGACGAACAGATTGATACGATTGGCCGGGCGTTCCTGGGTCTGACAGTGGGCTGTGCCCGCTGCCACGACCATAAGTACGATCCACTGTCCCAGGCAGATTATTATGCACTGGCGGGGATGTTCAAAAGCACGAAGACGATGGACAATTTTTCTGTCGTCGCGCGGTGGCAGGAACGACCGCTCGCCACTCCTGACTTGATCAAGGCGCGGGACGCGCATCAAACCCAAATCGATGCTCAAAAGCAGACGGTGCAGCGGCACGTCACCGAAGGAAATCGCCTGGTGGTGGATTCAGCGAAGCGGCAGGTGGGGCCCTATCTTTTGGCCGCGTCGCGACAGAAGCAACTGGCATCACTCGTGGAACAGGCGAAGCCACTTGGTGATTCTCCTGACATCAAAACAATGCCGGGCACTATTCTGCTCGAGGCTGAGGACTTTGTCCGGGGAAATGTTCTGAAGGACCGCGAGACCTACGGGAAGAGTATCGGCGTCCTGGTGAACAAAGGAGAAACACCGAATTTTGTAGAACATGAATTCCAGATCCCGAAAGCGGAGTATTATCAAGTTGAGCTACGCTATGCCGCAGCGGGAAGCCGGCCTTGCCAACTTCACGTTAATGGCAAAGTTTTAAAATCCGATGCCGCGGGAAAGGTGACCGGCTCCTGGACTCCTGAATCCCAGAAATGGTTTGTCGAAGGAATCTTCCGATTACCCGCTGGCCCAACCGTCCTGCGGCTCGAACAGCCGATGTATTTTCCTCATATCGACAAAATCTTACTCACGCCGGTTATCAAGGACGTAACAATTCTGGAGGAAGAACCTCAGGGAGCCAGTCCCCTAATTCCCGGCTTCGTCCAGCAATTTGCCATCGCACTGGAAAAGTCAAAGACAGATTCCCAATCCGTCTGGACCGCCTGGCACCAGTTCGAAAAAGATCAAAAGCTGACACCAGACGCTGCGATCCCTCAAAATCTCGTCGCAAAATTATCAGGGGCCGTCACACCTCAGTCATTGACTGAATTGGCGAAACGCTATGACCAGCTTTTTCAGGAAGCGGAACAAGCCAGGCCAGTCGCGAAGCCTGCGGAAGCCCAAAACGGGAATGCGGCAGTTGATCCCAAGATCGTGTCGGGTCTTGATGCGGTCCGAAAATTATTGGACGACGAAAAGGGAGTTTTTGCAGTACCGAAAGATGCCGAATCCGCATTCCCAACGGAGATTAAAGTGGCACTGACGGGCGCCAGAGAAGAACTGAAGCGCCTTGAAGCGTCTTTGCCCAAATTTCCCGAGACGATGGCGGTTTCGGATCAAAAGCCGGAAAACCTGAAAATCCATATTCGCGGCAGTCATCTGACGCTGGGAGCGGAAGTGCCTCGACGATTTCCGCAGGTCTTGGCCACTGGCACATCACAGTCCGTCAATCTGGAGACCAGTGGACGATTAGATTTAGCCAACTGGCTGGCCAGTCCTGAGCATCCACTGACCTCGCGTGTGATCGTCAATCGCGTCTGGCAGTGGCATTTTGGCGAAGGTCTTGTTCGCTCGCCTGACAATTTCGGACGCCTCGGAGAACGTCCCACCCATCCACAATTACTGGACTGGTTGTCACGACGGTTTGTCGAACAAGGCTGGTCGTTGAAGACATTACATCGGATGCTGATCCTTTCTTCCACCTATCAGCAAAGCACTCGTTTTGATGCGACAGCAGCACAACGCGATCCAGAAAATCGTCTATGGTGGCGCATGAACCGCCAGAGAATGGAAGTGGAAGTCTTGCGAGACTCATTGCTGATGGTGAGCGGTAACCTGGAAAACTCCATGGGTGGCACTCAGCTGACGACACCGAATCGGGCGTACGTCACCAGTACGGCCAATGTCAACCCTGTCGTGTATCAGACAAACCGTCGCTCGATCTATCTTCCCGTTGTACGCAGCGCTTTATTCGAGCTGTTCCAAGCCTTCGATTTTGCGGATCCAAGTGTCTTGAATGGCCGCAGAGATCAGACCACGGTCGCGCCACAAGCCTTGTTCATGATGAACAGCGCATTCGTCCTTGAACAGTCGCGACGACTGGCACAATCGCTGGTCGCCAGATCGGATCTCAATCAGGCGGCCCGAGTTCGATCTCTCTACGAAACAGCCTATGGCCGACCGCCATCCGAAGCCGAAATACAGCGAGCGATTGCATATGTGGCGACGTTTCGTCTGGCAAGCGCAATAAAACTCAAACCAGAAGATTTGGAATTGAGGGCGTGGGAAAGTCTCTGTCGGGCTGTTTTGTCCGCGAATGAGTTTCTGTATGTGGAATAAGCTGGAGGGGTCGCATTTCATGAAACTTTCTTCAGAAACGTGACCCGTCCTGTCAACACCCATTCGACGACGAAAATGTTGCCGTTCTTGTCGTAGCAGGCGTCGTGGGGGTGGATGAATTTGCCGTTTTCCCAGCGATCCGGCTGACCTCGCATTTTGAAGTTGTCAGAGAGAACTTCTTTTGTCCAGGCGGGATCGTACCCCAGGTGGGTGATGACTTTATTGTCTTTGTCCAAGATCGAGACTCGGGCATGCAAATCGGGAACCAGCAGTTCCGTGCCGCGGATATCAAAGCCAGCCGGGAAACTGACATCCGTCACAAATCCGATGTGCTGACCGTCTAAAGTGAAATACTGCAACCGCGCGTTTGCTCGATCCGCAACGACCAGTGAGACGTCCCGTCCGGGCCGGTTGTCCAGCCAGATGCCATGTGGCGTCTTCATTTTTCCTGGCTCATCACCCATTCCACCCCAGGTTCGAATCCACTTGGCATCCTTATCGAACTGGTGGATATAGTGGGAACCATATCCATCCGCGACATAGAACCCTCCATCGGGATGGAACGCCACGTTGGTGGGGCTGAACTGAGAAACCTTCTGATAGACCTTAGGTTCGAAGGGGTAACTGAATTTCCAGATCTGTTCGCCCAGCAAGGTCGTCTTGGCGACAACTCGGTTGAAGACGTCGCACAGGTACAGAAACTCTTCGCTTCCCTCTTTACGGATGTCAATGCCGTGTCCGCCCTGATGATATTCCTTGCCAAACGATCGGACGTATTTACCATCGGGATCGAAGACGACAATCGCGTCAACAGGGACGGGTGTCTTGGACCGATGTTTAATATAGACAAATCCGGCCTCATCAATGGCGACACCGTGAGTCTCGGCCCACTTGATCGTGTCGGGAAGCTGCCCCCAACCATGGTGGCATTCGTACTTATGGTCACCTTCACCGATGACAGCCAGTTTGTTGCCGGATTTTTCATTTGAGTACAACAAGGATGAGACTCCTGTGGAAGCCAGAGCTCCGACTCCAACGGTTTTCAAGAAGGCCCGCCGCGATTCTGATTGTGTGGAGTTTTGCGGAGTGGGCGGATTGGTTACAGTCATGGTGGTGTTTCTATCTGACACGCGAACGCGTTTGAGACTTTCAGACTTGTTGCGGTTTCGGTGAGACACGGGGGGAGCAGGACCCAAAATCTTACGATTTTGGCTAAAAAAAACAGGCAACCCTCAACAATTCTAAAACAACTCGGAAATGGGTTCGCCGTGCTCCATCAATCGTGTGGGACGATTTTGCCGATCGGGCAAATAGGTATCATGATCGATTCCGACCACCCGGTAAATACTCGCCAGCAAATCGCCGGGTCCCAGAGGGCGGCTGGCTGGTTCGCCCCCGTTAGAAGTCGTTGAGCCGATGATCTGGCCTTCCCTGATGCCTCCACCGCTAAGAACTGCGGACATGGCCCGACACCAGTGTCCGCGGCCTGCCGCTTTATCGACAACAGGATTGCGGCCGAACTCACCGACTGCCACGACCAGAACCTTATCTGACAAGCCGCGCGCCGCCAGGTCTTCTATCAACGTCGAAAAGGCCTGATCATAAATCGGCAGCCGTTTGCGGAGATTCTTTTCGATCACGTAATGATCATCCCACCAGTCCACATCTTTCTCATACAGGTTTACCGTAACAAATCCAACTCCCGCCTCAACCAGCCGCCGGGCCATCAATGTTCCCTGACCCCAACCATGTCGGCCGTATCGATCTCGCAGCGCTTCAGGCTCACGGCTCAAATCGAACAATTCGCGAGCTTTACTTCCGGCAATCAAATCAAAGGCCTGACGTTGCACTTCATCCATGCCATCGATCGCTTCAGATGCGTCTGCTGCTCGTCGCAGTCCATCGAACTGAGTCAACAATTCCCGTCGGCCACCGAATCGATTCAAACTGATCTCATTTGGTAACTGAAATTCGGGAGGCCGATATTTTCCCAATGACGGATCCCCCCCCGCATTGACCGCGTTGTAACGGCTGCCAAGGTACGTCGCCGCCTGATAGAACCCCATGTGTGACCGATAATCTTCCGGGACACAGACATAACCTGGAACATTCGGTTTGCTTGCTCCAACGAGTTTTGCGACAACGGCCCCTTGGCATGGCTGCTGTTGCCCTCTTTGTCGCGCTTGCGCCAGGGGGTAACCCGTCTGGACCCAATGCGAGGCATCATCATGATCCGGAAGTGTGTGATGCAGTGAGCGTATGACCGTCAGGCGATTTCCGATCGCCGCGTGTCCGGGCATTAATTCACAAACCTGCAGATCGGGAAGATTCGTGTCGATTGAAGCAAAGGGACCGCGAACCTCAACCGGAGCATTCGGCTTACGATCGTACATATCAATGTGAGACGGGCCACCCGCCATCCACAACAAGATGACTGATGGCTGTACAGATAAAGATTTTGCCTGTGTCAATCGGGGATTCGTGAGATTAACGCCCGTCAGACCCGCGAGAGTTAAAGTTCCCAATTGTAGGACACTACGACGAGATACCCCGGCAGCGGGACGTTCAGAGCCTGCGGAAATCTGAATCACGGGGCATCTCCTGTCGGCAGTTTGATCATTCGAAGCTCGACCTCAACGCATCAATAACAGTGCATGTTATCGAGAAACCATACTTTGACGGGGAAGGACTCCTGCGCCAAGAGGAATTTGCGTGATCGAGCAGGCGGTCAGATGGAAATCATTTCCGATTTGGCGAATGAAATGAGGAAGCTTTGTACAAACCTTTTAACAGAGAGAGCCAAGTCACAGCATGCATTCGCTTGGCCGTAAGCGGACGCCGACAGGCAATCTCCGCGGGCTCAGTAGGAGCTTCTCCTCTGATCGTTACTTCATCGAATCTTCACCTGACACCGTGGCACTTGAACTCATCCACCGCTCCTGTCACAATCCTGACACCACGTCGTGAGTTCACTGATCCGAGTTCACTGATCACAGATCGCATTCCTGCTCAAGGAGTTCGCGTATGACACAGGCTGTTGCAGGCATGGCTGAAGAGCAGGTGGCGCTGTTCACGGATCGAATTCGGGCCATTCGAACAAGTCTGCACCAGGTTGTCGTTGGGCAGGACGAGAGTCTTGATCAATTGCTGACCTGTGCTCTGACCGGATCACATGCACTTCTCGTAGGCGTTCCCGGACTGGCCAAGACTTTAATGGTCAAGGCGCTGGCTTCCGCATTCGATTGGAAGTTTTCGCGGATCCAGTTCACGCCTGATCTGATGCCGTCAGATATCACTGGGTATGAACTCTTGGGCCGAAGTGACGGTCAGGGTGGACCGTCGATGACCTTCCGACGAGGTCCCGTATTCGCGAACCTCGTTTTGGCCGATGAAATCAATCGAGCCGCTCCGAAGACTCAGTCCGCCATGCTGGAAGCGATGGCCGAAAAACACGTCACAGTGGGCGGCGAAACCTATCCACTCGAAGAACCTTTCGTTGTGGTTGCGACTCAGAATCCCATCGAGCAGGAAGGGACATACCCCCTTCCTGAAGCACAACTGGACCGCTTCATGATGGAGATTCGGATCGGCTATCCGACTCCCGCTCAAGAAGAAGAAATTGTGCTTAAGACGACCAGTGGAATTCCCAAACTGCCTCCACCTGCGTTCGACCGCGCAACGTTTGTCAAATTGCAGGAACTGGTCCTGGCCGTGCCGGTCCCGAAAAATGTGGTCTCGTATGCGGTTCAACTTTGTGGAACCAGCCGTCCCGCCGACTCACGAGCCAGTCAGATTTCCAAGGATTACGTCATGTGGGGCGCCGGGCCTCGTGGCGCTCAGAGCCTGATCCTGGCGGCGAAAGCCCGCGCCTTACTGGAAGGTCGCACCGTTCCGACCACGGGCGATATCCAGGCACTTGCCATCCCCATTTTGCGGCACCGAATCATCATCAATCACAGGGCCGTGGGAGACGGGGTTACTGTCGACCAGGTCGTTCAAAAGCTGTTGAATCAGACATGACGATCGACGAATCTTTCCATTTCCAAACTCAACTTCCAACGACAAGAATGGGGAAACCGACAAAGGAATCGACAGCGAATTAAAGGAGACAGCGAATTGGAGAATCCTCCATCCGGGAAAGTTATGCCTGGCTTTAAAAAGGGAAATACGCATCCGAAGAAATTCTACACTGTCTACGATATGGGTGTGTACATTACCACCGTTGCATTTCCATACATGTGAATGGTCTCATTCCGGGTCGCATGGAGTATCAAAGGACTTATAAACAACAATACATATAGAACACCTGATTCGTATACATTGACTTTGTATTCATTCGCCGCCTCCTTTAATTCGCTGTCGATTCCAATCATTTGTGGGTCAATAATTGAACTGAAACAAACCACAGACGGGCAAGAGTGCCCATCCTACGTGAGCTTTGATGCCCGCTACTTCACACAGCCGATTCCTTGATCTCCGCGCCCTCGCCGCGCTGGAGCAGATGCGTTTTACGACGCGACATCGTATCGAAGGTGCGTACACGGGCCGGCATGCCTCACGACAATTGGGCGGCTCTGGAGAGTTTGTCGACTATCGCGAGTATTCACCTGGCGAAGACTTACGACGACTGGATTGGAAAGTCTTTGCCCGATCAGGAAAGGCCTATATCCGACTGTTTCAGGACGAAACCAATCTGATCTGCACGCTGGTACTCGACGGCAGCGGGTCCATGGATTTCGGGGCTCGAAGCGAGACGGATCTGTCGGGCTCAAAGCTGGAGTATGCGCAGTACCTGGCGACTGCACTTTCTCACGTGATCAGCCGCAGTATGGATCAAGTGGGGCTGGCCGTGCTGTCTGAAACATTGCACGACTTTATTCCGCCCGGTGTTACCTCCAGCCATATTGCTCGGATTCAGGAGCACATTGAAGCTCTCAAGACGAAACCGACAACGAATATGGCCGAGGGTCTGAAGCGACTCTTCGAACAAGGGCGGCAACGTGGCGTGCTGCTGATGATGAGTGATTTTCTGATGGACGACCTCGACGAGGTCTTCGCGGCGTTGCGGTTATTTCGCCACCGTCAGTCAGAAGTCGTCATTCTGCACCTTGTCCATCCCGCGGAAGAACGCCTGCCGGATGGCTCGGCATTTTGCTTTCGGGGCTTGGAACAGGAAGGGGAAATCAATTGTTCGCCACTGGAAATCCGGACATTGTACCAACAGCGGTTCGCAAAGCATCTGGAGACCGTGCGGACGTTTGCGCTGTCCAACGGGTGCGACTATCGAAGAGTCAGTACAGCAGTGCCGTATGTGACGACGTTGAGTGGGTTTCTGGTGGAGAGAACTGGATAAATCAAGTTGTCGGTTGTGAGTTGAAACTCAACTGATCATTTCGCAAAACTTGGGCTATTTGTCCGATTTGAATCAACTCTTGGAAAAACTAAACGAAGTGTCTCGTTTATTAAACGGGCTTCTAAATTCTCTATCAAGCGACCTTTAATTAACGATTTGTCGGAAATTAACATTTATCATCCGACAACTGGCGTCTGACAACTGACAACTCACGACCATGTTCACTCATCCTTGGGCGATTGTTGCAGGTTTGCTGGCAGCGGGACTTCCCGTGATGGTGCATCTGATGACGCGCCCACGGCCGATTCGCTTTCCTTTATCCACATTGCGATTCGTGCTCGAAATTGTTCAACAACGACGGGCTCGGCATCGACTGCGTGATGTCTTGATCCTCGCACTCCGGACGTTGGCGATCCTGCTATTGGCTGGTGCGATGGCGCGACCGTTTTTCGGACGAGTCGATGCGGTTCAAGCCGACGAAGATGCTCAAGTAATTCGCGTTGTCGTTCTGGATGTCAGCCAGAGCATGTCGGCTGTTGTCAATGGAATACAGACATTTGAACGGGCGCGACCATTGGCGTCACAGCGTTTGGAGTATCGAAATGGAATGCGGGGCAATCTGATCCTCGCTGGAGCCAAATCGGCACCGGTTTTTGAACAACCCTCGACTAATTATGGGGCACTGCGCGATGCGCTGGCCGGAGCGAAGCCGAGGCCGGAAGAATTAGACGTGACTCAGATATTGCCCATGGCTGCGGAAATGCTGGCGCAGGGTGATCCGACCGCGCGGCGCGAATTGTTCATTATCAGCGATTTTCAACGGACGAACTGGGCGACAGCCGATTTTTCTTCGCTATCAAGTGACGTGCAGATCGAACTGGAATCGGTCGCATCAGAAGAAGTCCCCGCAAACCTGGCGATCCTCCGCGTTGGCACTCAGGGACGCCCGGAACCTGGACGCGAAACCCGAGTCGAAGTCGAGATTGGAAATTACTCTCCGACTCCGCGAACGATTCGCAGCGAAATGACTGTGGGGAGCACAGTCCTGCAGTTAAGCGGTGTCTGTGCCGCGTATTCCAAAACCACACTCAGCGGTGAAGTCCTGGTTCCGAATCTGGGTTGGTTAATGGGTTCAGCCCGACTGATTGAAGTGACCGACAGTCTCGCTGATGACAACACTCGGCATTGTGTCGTCCATGCGCGGCCGGCACCGAAGTTCGCATTGATTTCGCGCCAATCGGGGACCGAAAAACCGGCTTCGAGTTATTTTCTGGAACGTGCTCTGGCACCAGCTCAAGGCGGCGGAAACACTCCTGAAAATCCATCGGGAAAGGATCCTGCCCCAACACAACTTGTCACACGTCTGAATCCCGCGAATCTCGACCCCGAGTTATTATCTGCGTCGGATTTGATCGTGCTGGATCACCCGGGAAGGCTGTCCGCGCCCGTGATTGCTCAATTGGCGGGCCTGTTGGGTCGAAATCGCGGCATCTTGTATGTGGCTTCTGAGGCGGCAGATGCCTCAAACCTGACCCAACTGATGGATGCGACGAAAGAGTCAATTCGTCTGCCCGTGGATTTCGTGCCACCCTCGAAAGCACAATCGCGTCGAAACCTGTTTTTGGCAGAAGTGCGACGTGAACAATCTCCGTTCCGCCTGTTCGGCGATGACCTGGCAAGTTTGACGGGGCCGATCCGTATCTCAGGCGGCCTGGAAACGCGCAGCCGTGAAGGGGCACTGGCAGACGATATCCTGGCGCAGTTGAGTGATCGCTCTGCGTTTCTGGTCGCGGCAACATCTGAAAGTGGCGGATTGATTGTCTTGAACGCCGATCTTGGAATTTCGAATCTCTCGGGTTCACCACTGTTCGTTCCGATGCTGGGTGAACTTGTGCAGAGATTGCTTGGGTCTGATCCCTCGACCCGCGAGGTGGCTACCGGAAAACCCTTCGCAGTTGCATTGCCTTCCGATGTCGATTCGGTCGCTGAACTTCAGATCGTTTCGCCGGAGACCAATTCAACGGGATCACAAGCATTGGAAAAAGGCAGCCTGATTCGTGAATCCACTGGAGTTCTCTGGAAGGGTGAATCGGCAGGGGCGCCCGGAATTTATCGAATTGCGCGACGCAATGCTGACGTCTTCGCCGTTGCGACAGCCGTCCCGGCAGGGGAAAGCGATTTGAGAACCCTCTCGGCGGATGTGTTCCAGGATCGATTGGCAGCGGGTCGGCAAGTTCGGTTTCATTCGGCTCGCAGCCGGAACGCGGATGAACGTGATACCTTATGGAGTTGGCTGGCAATCGGCTGCATTGTATGTCTGATGGGAGAAGTCCTGGCATTGAAATTGATGAGGACATAGATTTCGTAGCATAAGCCTCTGGCTTGTGCGCGTAGGACAGGTTTTCAACCTGTCCGGAAAATTAGATCAGCTTGTCAAACATACAAGTTCAATCTGTTCGCGGCCACGTATTGGTGGCGGGCTATTCATCCCGCGATCGAACGACTGAGGCATGATAGGCGGAAAAGCGATGTGCGAATATCTGATTGGATTCACCTATCACTATCCTGCGGATTTCCAGCTCTGGCAACGTGGAGTAATTGAGGATTTTGAGTCATCGACCGCAGTCTTCGTTACAGCGACGAGCCTCTCAGATGCTCTGCAATGGGCCTCTGTCGTAGCAACTCGTTTATTGAATCATGTCCATCAGACAAATGATCTCAATATGCACCAATTCGGTCATCACTGCTGGCACGAAGTAGGCCCAGCAACGGGCACCTGGCCGCACTCTATGAGTTTCTTTCAACATGTGGAATTTGGTGAAATGCCCGTATTGGATAGAATGACAAAGGAAGTCTATTCAAACTGGATGATTGAGTCTGCCGATACTCAACGGCCCATCTAAGCACTTTTTACCAATGAGCATGCGCCATACAATTTTAAGGTAAATCGACTGAGATACTGAGCACACATTCAAGTCAATCTGAGAGTTCCATGGAAACAGAGAATTGCCGTATTCCGAAAACTGATCTTGCTGAATAAGCTAATTTTGAAAGGACTGGATGCACAAGCCAGAGGCTTATGCTACGGATGCACTGTATGACATCCTTGACCTTTGAACCTCTGATTTCTCCTGCGGTGTGGATCACGCTGGCGATACTTGCCGCGGTTCTGCTCAGCTGGTACGCGCGCAGTCGACCGCTGGTGATTTCACGTCGGCGCTGGACGCTCGCGCTGGCACTGAGCAGTCTGGGAACGGCGGCGGTTCTGGTTATCTTGTTGAATCCCACCTGGTTGGAAGTGATTCCTCCACCAGCAGGAAAACCGGTGTTGACGGTACTTGTCGACCAGTCCGCCAGCATGCGCGTGACAGATGGCGAGCAAGGGCAATCTCGCTATCTGTCCGCAGTCCGGGCTGCCAGGGAAATCGCAGATCGGTCGAAAGAAAAATTTGATGTTTCGGTGCGAACGTTTGGTGACGCCAGCTCAGTCATTGCCCCCGAGGAACTTGCGACGTTCACTCCCGATCGCCAGGCAACGGATATCGCCGGAGTCATTGCAGGCTCATTGGGGACCGATCATCCTCAGGGCCATGCGGTCGTCCTGTTGAGTGACGGCATTCACAATGGGGCAGCCGGAGTCAACGGGCTGCGCGAAGTCTTACGTTCGGCCAAGGCGATGAATGTCCCGATCTACACCGCAACTTATGGTGGCGACACCGTCTTGAAGGATTTGGAAGTTTCTGTCGCCAGACCTCAGGATCTGGCGTTTGTAGGGCAAAATGTTCCGTTTAGCGTTGTCGTACATCAACGCGGCAGATTGACCGATGCTGCGGACGTCGTCCTGTTGCAGGATGGGAAAGAGATCGCGAAACAAAAAACGGCACTGGCCGAGAATGGCACGGCGACCGTCCGATTTGAAGTCAGTCGCGATCAAAGTGGTCTGTTTCACTATGAAGTCCAAGTCGCACCGCTTCCAGGTGAAGCCACAACCGCAAACAACTCTGCGTCGCTGATGCTGCGCGTCGTTGACGAACCCGTTCGCGTGCTGCTGCTCGAGGGCAAGCCCTATTGGGATGGGAAGTTCCTGGTCCGCACCCTCTCCGCAGACCCCTCTTTAGAGCTGGATGCTTTGGTTCGAGTCTCAGAGACTCGAATTCTGAAACGGAGTTTAAGACTCCGTCGCAGTGCGGAACCGACCAAGACCGAATCCGCCCCAAGCACTCCAACTGCCAATCGAGGGGATGCTTCGGAAGTTCTGGCTGAACCGTATTCTTTCCTGGACGGCCCTGAAGGTCTGGCGGCATGTCAGGTGGTTGTGCTTGGTCGCGACGCCGAGGTCTTTCTCAATGATAAGATTCTTGAGCGATTGAAACATTGGGTTTCACATGATGGGGGTTCTCTGGTCTGCTATCGCGGCAGCCCCGTCGCACGCGCCAATCAGGAACTCGCCAAAATGCTTCCTGTACGTTGGACACCTGCTCGCGAATCTCGATTTCGATTACGCCTGACGGAACGGGGCCAGGAGGCAGATTGGTTGGCATCCGCACGTGTGGGCGACGAGGGAGCGTTTGAAAAGCTCCCGACGCTGGCGACCATGTCCTCTTCAGAAAATCCCAAGCCTCTTGCTGTGGTCCTGGCTACTTCCGAACGCGAAAGTGGCCAGGCATTAGTCACGTATCAGCCGTATGGGACGGGTCGGGTGGTGGCAATTGAAGGAGCGGGAATGTGGCGCTGGGCGTTCCTGGCACCCCAGTTTCAACAGCACGATCAAGTCTATTCTGCCTTGTGGCAAAGCCTCTTGCGATGGTTGATCTCCAGTGTCGGACTGATTCCTGGGCAAGATCAGGCATTACGCACCGACCAGGTGACTTACAACACCGGCGAATCTGTTTCTGCACTTCTGTTGATGCGCAAAGAAGGCTCGAAATATGCCATCCCAGCAGTGGAATTGCTTCGCGAAGGTAAATTGGATGGGGAAAAGTTTACCCCCGTTCCACTGGGCGACGAACCGGGTGTCTACCGCTTGGCGTTTGGCCCGCTGCCAACCGGTCGATACCGGGCGCGGGTCGTCGCGACGAACAAGGCTGACAATCTCAAAGCCTCGGCGGCACTCAGCTCGACAGCATTTGAAGTTCGTCCCTACTTTGGCGAAGAACTGGATGTGAAGGCCCGACCGGATTTAATGCGACATATTTCAGACGAAACGGGTGGCGAAATTCTGACAACGGATACCGCCGCCGGATTGACCGATGCATTTGAAAAACACCTGGCTCAAAGTCGCACCGAGCGAATCCGTCGATTGACGGCGTGGGACCGCTGGTGGGTTTTTTTGTTCGTCCTGTCGGCCTGGAGCGTCGCATGGGGGCTTCGCCGATCCGCCGGATTGATATAGAATGAATCCCCGCAGCTTGTGTCGAAGAAGGAATTAGTTCTGCTTTCGATTACTGGTTTCATTGATGAATACAGGAATGGGACTTATGGGACCACTGGGACCTACGAAACACTTGTAAGGATAGTGATCCCATAGGTCTTATCGGTCCATAGGTCCCATTTTCCCAAACAACGACACCAATCAATACATCGCATCAGCAGCGGGGCGAATCGGATAACAGGGAATTCCATCATGAACTCTCAACCACTTTCCGCGATCCTGAATCGATTGCGACTCAGGCTGTTCGCCGTTGATAGTGTGGCCGGTTGCTTGTGGGGCGTTTCCGGTGCGTTACTGTGGCTGGGAATTGGCGTCTGGCTGGATCTGATGCTGGAACTGCCCCCCCATTTACGCGTCGCGTTCCTCACGTCATCGGCCCTCGTCGCAGTCTTACTCATCGTCTTGGCCGTGCGGCGGACCGTTATGAACGGTGCATTTCATTCTCTCGCGCGTCGACTCGACCAGGCTGCGGGAAGTTGCGGTCAGATTCTGTCGGGTGTTGAGTTGTCGATGGCAGGTACTTCTCACTCCCATTCCCACAACATGGAACTGACGAATGGACTGGCGAATCTGGCAATTCGACAGGCCACGCAGCTGGCAGGTAAGGTGCCGCAAGGCCGAGTTGTCTCGGCAAGGCCTGTGGGACGTTCGATCAGTTCGGTCGTCGTCATGTTGGCTGCAGGACTCGGAATTTCGCTGCTTCTCCCGCGGCTGGCGGCCACGGAATGGAAGCGCTTCGCCGATCCGTACGGTGATGTTCCTCCCTTTTCTAATACAGTATTTGAGGTTCAACCGGGCGACAGTCAGGTTGTTTATGGAGCGGGTTTAGAGATCCATGTGACCGTCAGCGGAACGCCGGTGGACGGCCTCGAGTTGGTGATTCAACCGCGTGAGAAGCAGAAATCCGAGATATCACCAGAAACATTACATGGCGGCGGGCCTGAGATCGCGTCGGCCCAGCTACAGGAAGAAGTCCTGACGCTCTTTGCGGAATCCGATTCGAAGTGGCGCGGGACCGTGGCGAATGTGACGACTCCATTCTCGTATTTCGTCCGAGCTCGAGGTAGCAGAAGTCAGCATTATCAGGTCCAAGTGATCACCGTCCCGCGGATTGAGGCCGTCACATTTCGCACGACGCCTCCTGCCTACACAGGTTTGCCCACAACCGAAGGGCCTCTTCCGGAAGGTGGTATTTCTGGCCTTCCTGGCACACTGGTCAGTATTACAGCACGCAGTAATCGAAATCTGTCGGGTGGAAGTTTGATCTATGTGGCAGGGGAAAAGCGAAGTGAGTCCGCGTTGAAGCCTGTCGCGACCGGTAGCGATTCTGTTCAAGGGACGTTTCAAATCGCCGGGACCGGGAAAATCGAAGTTCGTATCACAGACGAAGACGGGCAACGATCGACCGATTCTTATTCAGCGGGGATCACTCAACTGATTGACGAGCGGCCATTCGTGCGGCTTCTCGAACCCCGCGCTGTTTCCTTTGCCACTCCGTCCGCCGTCGTGACCGTCGTTGTCTCGGCCGAAGACGACTATGGGATTTCGCGATTGGAACTCTTCCGCAGCCTGAATGACTCGCGGTCATTGCCGATGACGATTCCCGTTGCCAGCCCCCCGCCTCGGCAATCGTTTCAAACAGTTGACCTGAAATTGAAGGAATACGGGCTGGAACCGGGTGATGAGATCAAATTGTTTGCGCGTGTGGAGGATAATGATCCTCAAGCCGAGTTTTCGACCAGTTCGAATTCCAATCCCTCAAGCGTTGAACCAAATGACGCCGTCGTGAAACCGGAAGAGGGCGGCGATCTGGCTCGGGCAAAACCCACTCTGCAGGGCAAGGGTTCGGAAAGTACCGTGGTCCTGATTCGCATTATTTCGCAGGAGGATTTCGATCGGGCACTCATTCAACGCGAAGGTGCTCAATCGATGATGACCAAATACCAGCAGATTCGGCGTCGGATGGAAGCACTGGCAGAAAAGGTTGACGAAGCCAGGAAAAAAGCGGATGCAGAACCCAAAAATGAAAAGGCTCAAGCTGCCCTGCGCGAGGCGTTAAAAGAACTTGCGGAAAAGATGCAGGACGAGGCCGAAACGCTGAATAAACTGAAGAATGAAAAACAGAACTTCGCCCTGGAAAAAGAACTGCAGAAAGAGCTGGAAAAGCTGGAAAATCAATTGCAGGAATTGAGCAAGCAGACGGCATCCCTTTCCCAAAATCCCGAAGCGACGAATCAGGAAATCCAGGAAGCCCTGGAAAAAATGCGGCAGCAGCTGAATGGCGAGCGTAACGAGTTTGAAAAAGAAGTGATGGAGCCATTGGAAATGCTGGCCCAGGCCTTGGCCTTGAAGCAGGATGAATCGCAATTCGTTCAGTTGTACCGGCGACAGAAAGATCTGGCGGAACGACTGGCGTCTATGAAGGGCCAGGACAAGGAAGATGATCCTGCTTTGAAAGCCCGCATGCGTGATCTGGAAACGGAACAGCGTCAGATCCGGGAAGAGCTGGAAAAGCTGATCAATGACATTGAGGATCATGCCGGACGGCTGGCCGATCGCGAGGATCTTCAAAAACTGAAAGAAGAGGCATCCCAGTTTGCGGAAGCTTTACGAGCCAGTGGTGCCGACACAGCAATGACTGAGGCTGAAACTGGACTCAGTGAGTTCACGGGGACAAAGGCCCATGCCGGCGCAAAACGTGCCGCGGAAATCCTGGAGAAATTTTTGTCCAAATGCGAATCAATGGGGCAGGGAGCAGGGTCAACCTGTAAGAATTTCCGCCCTAATCTTGGAGAAGCCATGCAACAATCCCTGGAAGAGTTGATGCAGGCCAGTGGCATGGGAATGAAGGACGGAGCCAATCAGGGAATGGCCGCAGGCGGATCCGGTGGCTATAGTGCCCGCCGCAGCACGGGTGACAACGTCGGGTTATACGGCGAGGCTCCCGCACTGATGGGCTCGGATGCCGCGGGAGAAGGAGGCTCCAGCTCCAAAGGCAATCAGGCCGGTCGAGCGAGCCAGGGAGGAAAGCGAAGTCATGCTGCCGACGGATCCCCGGCCCATCCCAGCGAAGCGAAGTTCAAAGCGACCTCGGGTAGCGAAGCAGCGATTCCATTGCGATACCGCCGCCAGACCGGACGGTATTTTCAACGACTCGCAGATGAACTTGGCGGTGATTAGCAGGTTTGCCTTCGAATTTGTTGGATCTGGTTGAATTGGTCATTCGTCTCTTGTCATTTGTCATTAGCGTACTAATTACTTTCAATTACCCGGTGAGCCCGGCGGCGTAAGCCCCCGGATTTCAGGCAGAAGAAACCAAGGGTGGGTTCCTGCAAATGACAAGGGAGAAATGCCATCTTTCTCGATTGAAAATGCAATTTGTTTCGGTATCAAAAAGCTACGGGTTCTCAGGAGTGTGAAATTTGAACAAGATGCATCTTAAAACCTGGCATCGATTCACAACTCGATTGGGCCTTGTCGTGTTCGCAGTGCTGATGACTGCGAGTGTTCGCGTCATTGCGCAGAGCTCCCCCGCCGCGAAGGATACGAAAGCCGCCGCCTCGAGCGCCGAGACTGCCGCTGTCCAGAAGAAATCCGACAGCAAGATTTCAGGGATTGTTCCGGAGCCCAAGCAGGTGGGAGGTGAGGCTGAAAGTGTTGTGCAGGTCGCCAATCTTGTTTATGCCGGTGTGAAAAGCAGTCAATGCTTTTCCGACCATTTTCTGGTCAGTGCGGAAAAGGAATCGGCGATTTCTACGAGCCGCAGATTTCATGCGGTCAAATTGAGCTCCGATGAGGTCTTTGGACATCCGCTGGTGATCATGACGGGTGAGGGATCCTTTGAATTGACCGCCCAGGAACGAACGAACCTCCGGCAATTCGTCGAACGCGGCGGTCTACTGCTGGCTTCGGCGGGTTGCTCGTCCCCCGAGTGGGATCGAGCATTTCGCCGCGAAATGTCGACGGTTTTCCCGCAGCATTCTCTGCACGCAATCGGGATGCAGCACCCCCTGTTTCATACGGTCTATGATATCACCCAGTTGAAAGCCAAACACGGAACTCCTCGGCCGTTAGAAGGAGTGACCATGGGGGGCCGATTAGGAGTTGTCTATTCCCAGGACGGCCTGAACGACACGGCCCATGCCCAGGGCTGCTGCTGTTGCGGTGGCAATGAAATCAAGAACTGCATTCAAGTGAACGTGAACATTTTGGCATATGCGTTGCTATTCTAAGATCGCACAAGTACGGTCGAAAAAGAGTTGCAGATAATACACGTCCCTCAAGTTATCAGTGTCTTTCCATAACTTTTGAATCAGTTTCAATGATGCCTTCAAGTCCTTCTGCACAAGGTCAATCCAGTCGGCTGCTGATTGTCGGGGGTATCCTGCTGCTGATTGTGACCGCCGTCGGACTTGCCGCCTGGAAATTCGCATTTATCGGCCGTGGCGCGCCTGATTCGAATGATCCGACAGCTTCGTCCGGGTTTGATCCGGAAGCTCCGGGATTGACCATCCTGGTCAGCGGGGATACCGCAGGATGGATCGTGCCGTGCGGTTGTGCCTCGGGCCAATCAGGTGGGCTATTGCGGCGCGGAACCTTTGTGACTCAGGAAAAAATACGTCATGCCACGGTTGTTGTGGATGCGGGCGGTGCACCAGCTGGAACTGCGCTGTACGATCGCTTGAAATTCGCCACCATTTTGAATGGTGAAATGAAGATGGGCATTCAGGCACACAACATTGGCGGGCCCGAATTGGCCTTGGGATTGGCCGAACTGACCCGATTGCATACCGAAATTCAAATTCCGTTCGTCAGTGCTAATTTGAGGGATCTCGACGGGAATCTGGTATTTGAAGCCTGCCGGATTGTGACCTCGAATGGTCGCCGCATGGCCTTCATCGGAGTTTTGTCCCAACGTTATGCCGATTCAAAATGCCGGATCGATGAACCACGCGATGCGATTCTGGCCGCATTGGAGCAACACAAGGGCCGGTTCGACTGGGCGATTGTACTGGCCTATTTACCCGAAGCTGAACTTCGTGAACTGGCAGCCGCGCTTCCCGAAGTCCATGCCGTTGTAGGGGGCCCCACGGGGCAGAGCATTGCACCTGTGACTGTTGGCCCCGTTCTATTAGCTTCCGCCACGAACAAAGGAAAATTCCTGGTCAAACTATCTGTTCCCGAACCGAATGCAAAAACTCCCTTTTCCGGAGAATCTGTCGAACTCACGGAAAGTTTTTCCGATGACGCTTCTCAAGCGGATATTCTGACCGAATTTCGCCGTGAACTCGACCTACGCGACTTGTCGGCAGCGGAATCAGGTCTCGCAGGAACGTTTGCAAAGAATCTGCCTCCCGATTATCAGCTCGCTGGAAGTGCTACCTGCCGGGAATGTCATCGCCAGGACGATGACCACTGGAAACAGTCGTCGCACTCGAAGGCATGGGAAACACTGATTCATCGGGATGCGCAGATGGATTCATACTGTCAGCAGTGCCACACCACAGGATTTGGCCTGCCTGGCGGATTTCAGTCGTCACGAACAACGCGTGACAGAATTTCCGTGGGGTGTGAGAGCTGCCATGGACCTTCCCGAGCGCATGTTGAACGTCCCGCCGTGAAGACTCCGTTCGTCGCCCACGACCAATGTATTCGATGCCACGACCACGAGAACAGCCCGCAATTCGATCCGAAATCATACTGGCTTAAGGTCAAACACGGAGAAAGCAAAGCAACAACAGGGCAATAACCGATTGTGGACTGTTCGCGATCCGCGATTTTGAGGTATGATGCGAAGCCTTCGTTCTGGCCGCTCCTACTTTTGGTCGCTCACGGACGAATCAGTTATCGTGAGAACTCAAAACTCCCATCAGTGCCATGTTGGACGTTTGCAATGAATAATGACGATTTCGATGATGAAAATGAACGGCCGAACGAGTTTGATCCGGATCAGCCAGAGAAACCCCGTTCCAACGAGCCTCAGCAGACGGGTGGAGGAACTTATCAGCAGGAATTGCAACATTCGATGGTTGCCGCCCGAGTTCCCGAAGCGGTCGGGTTAGGGACATTCTGCACTGGGGCAATTGTCTTGACTGGTCCGCACGAATTTGTGCTGGATTTCGTCCTGAGAATGTCGCCACCGCATCGAATCGCGCAGCGGGTCGTCATGTCGCCAATGGTTGTCGGGCTGTTTTTGCGTGCCTTGAGGGACAACCTGGAAAAATATCGTCAGAACTTTGGGCCTCCACCTCAGTTGCCTCCTCCGCCAACTGGAATTAAGCCTCCACCGATTTCAGAAGTCTACGAACAGCTAAAGCTGCCCGAAGAGCTGATGAGCGGCACGTATGCCAATGCGGTGATGATCGTACACACTCCGGCTGAATTCTGCTTCGACTTCGTGACGAGCTTCTACCCGAAATCCGCTGTTTCCGCTCGCGTCTACCTGGCTGTTCCACACGTGACGCAATTGTATGACTCGCTCTGCCGCTCGTACGAGCAGTTCATTCAAAAGACAGGGAACACGCAATTGCCGAAGCCTCCCGCACCGTTGCCACCATCTGCACCACCCCCTGAGAAACCACCTGAAGGCGCGGGTGGGAATGTGTGGCAGATTCCCTGATGTCCACTCCCGATTGGCAGCTGCCGCGAGGCGTATCGAGATCGCTTTGGGAATACACGCAGCAACCCGAGATCGCAACAGGGTATGATGCTTCGATCTCAAACTCTCCATTGTCGCAATACGACAGTGAATTCCTGGCACACCATTTCCCATCTCCGGGTCGATTGATCGACCTGGGGTGTGGAACGGGACGTCATAGTGTCGCATTCGCTCAACGTGGATTCGACGTACTGGGAGTCGACCTTTCAGCCGAGATGCTTTCGCAGCTGAAGAAAAAGGCAACGTTGGCAAATGTCGAAGTCGCAGCACTTCGCGCGAACTTATGCGATCTGTCTGGACTTCCAGACGCGAGCTTCGAATCCGCGATTCTGATGTACGCGACATTGGGTATGATCCCCGCAGTATCAGATCGTGATCGGGTCTTGCGGCAGATTCATCGAATCGTCACGCCAGGGGGCCGTCTCGCTTTACACATTCACAATTACTGGTTCAATCTATTCGATCCACAGGGACGAAACTGGCTTTGGAACGATTGCTGGAAACGTTGGGTGCTCGGCCAGCCCGGCGGTGATCGAATTGTCCATGACCGCGGGATTCCTAATTTTCAAATGCACGTTTTCTCGGAAAACGAGATCAAATCACTGCTCCGGGAATCCGGGTTTGAGATCGAAGTCTGGCAACCCTTGAACGAGACAGCTTCCGGTCCGTTGCAGGGAAACGCATTCTTGAGCCGTTTTCGGGCAAATGGATGGATCATCATTGCCCGTCGATGATCAATTTGCATCTTCTCACCGATCTTGAGGGTGACTACAATCCCACTCCCTGAAGAACGGCGAGCGCTCGTATACAATCTACAACCGACTTAACTTCCATGAATTGTCGTCATCGGAGGTGTCCATGGCCCGAGTTTCGTCAGTGCGCGACGGTAGCTGTCAGGAGTATCAGCAGACTCAATCCCAGTTCATTGACCGCCGTGAACTGCTCCAGGTCGGTGGTGTTTCACTGCTTTCTTCCGGGTTCTTGAATGTTCTCGCAGGTCGTGCCAAGGCCGCCACGCGAAAGTCGAGGGTCAAGTCCTGTTTGTTCCTGTTTCAGGCTGGTGGTGTCAGTCAAATTGACACGTTTGACATGAAACCAGACTGCGACGAAACCATCCGCGGCGAGTTTCGCCCGATTGATTCCAACGTTCCCGGAATGCCCATTTGCGAACATCTGCCCCAGATGGCGCGGAAGATGGATAAAGTCTGCGTGGTCCGTTCTGTCTACCATCGCATGCTTTGCCACAATCCGGCGATTTACGCGGCACTCACGGGGCGCGAGGTCGGGGAATCACTGGCGGTTTCCAACAAGACATTTGCCAGTCGGGAAGACTACCCGCATATGGGCTCTGTGGTCGGCCGCCTGACTGAAAGGCCCCAGACCTTACCTCCGTTCGTCTCGTTGCCTTATGTCCTGCGAAATGGCCCGGCGACCAGTCCCGGGCAGAACGCCGGATTCATGGGGACCGCCTACGATCCGTATCTGGTGCTCAAAAACCCGAATTCGACCGATTTCAAAATGGACGAACTCGTGTTGCCTTCGGATATGAATGAGCAGCGTGCAGCTCAACGCAAGGGACTGCTGCAACAGTTTGATGCGGGAATCCGCCGACTCGAGGTCACTGCCTCAATGGATGCCCTCGGCGAAAACTATCGCCGGGCTTATGCCTTACTCGATTCGAATGCCACTCGCCGAGCGTTTGATTTATCGCAGGAAGACAGCAAGTTGCGAGACCGCTACGGCCGCAATCTCGTGGGCCAATCCACGCTGCTGGGACGACGTCTAATTGAAGCGGGGGTGCCTTTTGTTACTGTGTACACTCCGGTCGCCGCCATTGACGACCCCAGTTGGGATACGCATCTCAACAATTTTCCGCGGCTCAAGAAGGAATTGCTGCCTCCAGTCGATTTGGCACTTCCGACATTGCTGGAAGACATGGATTCACGCGGCCTGCTTGAAGAAACTCTGGTGATTTGGGCCGGCGAATTCGGCCGAACGCCCCTGATTGGGGCCAGGCGGTCCAACAATAGCAACAACGTGACAGGCCGAGATCATTGGCCCGGATGCTACACGATCTTGATGGCAGGCGGAGGACTGCCCGTTGGACAGTACTTTGGATCCAGTGATCGATTGGGCTGGTATCCTCGCGACAATGCCATCCACATCGCCGACCTGTCGGCGACGATCTACGACGCCTTCGGAATCGATCCCGCACGGGCAATCCCCGATACATTGGGCCGCCCGCACATCTTGTCAGAAGGCCACGTCGTCTCGGGACTGTTTGGATAGCGGCGTCGTCTCCAAACAGAAATCGGCCGCGAATTAAGGGAAACCACGAATAAGTGGCAACCTCGCATCAATACCCGAAAATGTAGAGAGTCACATGGTTGAGCGCAATCGCTTCACATTCCAGTTTGAATTGCGAGGTCAGCACCGCATAGTGATCCCATTCGCGGTTTCCTTTAATTCGTGGCCGACTCTTTATATTGCTTCGCGGGTCCGATTTTCACTGTTTGATTCCAATTGGCGTGAATTTGCCTTTCTCAACGCGTCCAACTAGACTGTCGACTTTGCGAGTGCTGACCTGCCATCGGGCTTGAAAAGTTCGCCATCGCATCTCAATTCCCCAGTGACGATCTGGAAAACTCTAACCTTGCGGAGCCTCTCATGAGTGATACACCCTGGAAGTTGGCCACGTTGTGCCTGCATGGCGGTCAAGTCGCCGATCCCACCACCAATTCGCGTGCCGTTCCTCTCTATCAAACCACCTCGTACGTTTTTAATGACTCGGACCACGCCGCGCGTTTGTTCGGACTACAGGAGTTCGGCAACATTTACACTCGGCTGATGAATCCCACCACCGATGTGCTGGAAAAACGATTGGCATTACTGGAAGGGGGCTCAGGTGCCCTGGCAACCGCCTCAGGTCAGTCAGCGGAATCGCTGGCGATCATGAATCTGTGCAAGGCTGGGGAGAATATCGTCGCTTCCACCAGTCTGTATGGTGGCACGTACAATCTGTTCCATTACACACTTCCCAAGTTTGGTATTGAAGTGAAATTCGTGGATCAGAGTGACCCCGAGAATTTCCGAAAGGCGATCGACGGAAACACCAAAGCCTTCTTCATGGAAACGATCGGCAATCCGCGTCTGGACGTCCCCGATTTTGATGCGATTACAAAAATCGCACATGATAATGGCATCCCGGTGATCGTCGATAACACCTTGGCGTCCCCCGCACTGTGCCGTCCCTTTGAACACGGTGTGGATATCGTGATCCATTCCTGCACAAAGTTCATCGGAGGCCATGGAACCAGTATTGGTGGCGTGATTATCGAGAAGGGTGATTTCCCCTGGAATAATGGCAAGTTCCCGGACATGACGGAACCCGATGCCAGCTATCATGGCATGAAGTTTTTCGACACGTTTGGTGGGATGAAAATCGCCTACATCCTGAAAGCACGCGTCCAGTTACTGCGAGATCTCGGTCCAGCCATGAGCCCCTTCAATGCCTGGATGTTCCTGCAGGGATTGGAAACGTTGCACCTGCGGATGCGGGCGCACAGTGAAAATGCCATGGCGGTCAGCAATTTCCTGCAGTCTCATCCGAAGGTCAGTTGGGTCAATTACACGGGCCTGGAAAATCATCCTTGCTACAAACTGGGCAAGAAGTACCTGCCTAACGGGTGTGGCGCAATCATGGGCTTCGGCGTGAAGGGTGCAACCGATTCCCAGCAGCGTGACAATGGCCGGGCGGTCATCAATAACGTGAAATTGTTCTCGCATCTGGCCAATGTCGGCGACAGCAAGTCACTGATTATTCATCCGTCCACAACGACTCACCAGCAATTGACCGTGGAAGAACAAAAGTCGACGGGCGTTACACCCGATTTCCTGCGTCTGTCGATTGGAACCGAAGATTCCGCCGACATCATTGCCGATTTGAAGCAAGCTCTCGACAAGATTTAATCGCAACTGGAATAATACGACTGACCACAGAACCCTGCCACAGTACCTTGTGGCGGGGTTTTTCATTGATTGCCGATTTCAAAAATCCGCGTGCTTCACCTATCCCTTTATGATGAATGACTAACCAGGTATTGCACTGCCTGTTTCGGGTGCTGAAACGTGCAAAGTTTGCCGCTTTCGCGCGCGAACCAACCTGAAGGCAAGTTGCTGCTTCACCGCTTCTTATTAAACGACGTGGAAAATTGCTGGATTATTGCCGTGTTGTCTTCAACCGCGATCGGTTTTATGAGGCATTGGCTCGATTTCTGCTTCAAACCTCCAACCAACCCGGTTGTGGGCATCTGAGACGTGTTGCGATAACTAGACGCAACGAAGTGCCGCAGAGGCTTTGTTAGAGTTTTTAAGTTGTATTGGAGTCAGTTCGCTGCGCTCGGCGTGATCCAAATCTCCTGTATTTCCGACTGATTTCGTGTTTTATCAGTCACGATGCAGGTATCTTGTTCAATCATCCCGATCATCCGAAAAAAGGGAATTTACCCATGGTCACTCAGAATCGTCGCGGTTTTGCCGCTTTCGAATTGTTTCTCTCTGTGTCAACAACGATCGCGTTAATCGCGATGCTTCTCCCTTCCGTTCTACGAGCTCAAGTCGCCGCTTCAGATGCTCCCCGCAAGAAACACGGCCAGGCGTTCCACCATGTCCAGAGGTTCGGGAATCAACCGACAGCTTTGCGATAGAACGATTCAATGCGAAGTCGCAACAATCCTGGTGCCACCAGTCCTGACATTGGGACAAAGCCGAACCAATTCTTTTTAGAAGCCGCCCCATTCCCCCGCGGGCCCGCGCGCGGACGTATGCATCAGGCTTAATGATTCACGAATTGTGCAAAGGCCGACAAACCACCGGGGTCGGTCCGGTTGTTTTTTCAACTTTTACCGTCCCAGCAAGGCCAGCGCAACATTGAAATACAGCACAATGCCGAAGACGTCCAGCATGGAGGCGATCAGGGGCGTCGACATCAATGCCGGGTCCAATCCAAACGATCTTAAACTGATTGGCAAGATCGCGCCGATCATGGTCCCCGTGATCACAACAAGGGGAACTGTTCCGACAACAACGAGGGACTGATAAGGAGTAATCAGCCCCAGACTGAGAATGAATCCGCACAGCGTCAAGCTGCCGCCCAGCATCAGTCCGACCGCAAATTCGCGGCCAATGAGTCGATATTTATTCTTTTTGTCCAGTTCCCCCAGTGCCATCGTGCGAATGACCAGCGTTGCAGTCTGAGATGCGGCATTCCCACCGGTCGCGATGACCAGTGGCACGAACAACGCCAGCCATTCGTAAGTATTCGACAACTGCTGAAACGATTGCAATACGTGGGCGGAGAGGAAACTGGCGCAAAACAGGAACAGCAACCATCCACCACGTTTCCAGGCGATTGTCCAGAGTGGAGTTGTCAGGTAGCTCGTTTCCATAGGCTGAACAGCTGCCAACATCTGTGCGTCTTCGGTGGCCTCTTCCTGGAGAACGTCGATCACGTCATCATGCGTGATGATACCCACAAGTTGATGGTGCTGGTCGACCACGGGCACGGCTAGAAAATCGTATCGCGCCATCAGTTGTGCGACTTGTTCCTGGTCGTCCGTCACTCGAACTGACAGGACATCCTTTTCCATAATTGCGTCGACGCACGCCGAGGTCTTTGCCAGAATCAGACTCCGCAATGTGATGAATCCCCGCAATCGGCGATCTGTATCGACAATGTACACGTAGTAGATCGTCTCACTATTGGGCGCCTGCAGGCGGAGTTGATTAATCGCCTCGCCAACACTGATGCCTTCTGGGAGTGAGGCATACTCCGTCGTCATGATGGAACCGGCACTGCTGTCTGGATAAGACAAGAGACGGCGAATATCACTGCGCTGCGATTGAGCCAGCATCTGCAACAGCGAATCGACCTCGCCCTGGTCCATCTTCTCAAGCAGATCGACGCAATTGTCCGGAGACATCTCACGCACCAGTTGCGAGAGATGTTCCCGGTCCATATCGCGGACCAGCCCCAATTGCCGGTTCAAAGACATGAACTCGACAATTTCCACGCGACGGTGGAGTCCACAGTTGTCCAGAACGTGCCAGATCTCTGGATTGGTGAGACTCTCCAGAACTTGCGCGATCACGGCAGGATGGAGGGCTTCGCAAAATTCGCGCAGCCCCAAGTGATCCTGCTCTTGAAGCATCTCCTGAACTTCGGGAAGCAACAATAGGCCGTACATGATCGTTTCGCGAACAATTATTCAGCGATAATCTTACGTCTGCCTGTGATATACGGGAATTCTCAGCGAATACTGGTATCTCACAGGCAAACTCAAAGTTAAACCGCTCTCGTGTCGAGTCAGTGACACTCTATCCTTCGGCTGTCATTTCATTCGAGTCATCAAAACAAAAAACCTCCGACGGTATTCCCGTCGGAGGATTGGACTTGTCTGAGAACGACTGTCTGTAATCGATTGTCGGTTCCAATTAGCGTTTCGAGAACTGGAAGCTGCGACGGGCTTTCTTGAAGCCATACTTCTTGCGTTCCACCATGCGGCTGTCACGAGTCAGAAAGCCACCTTCACTTAACAGTGGATGCAACGAAGGATTCAAGACCTGCAAGGCTCGAGCAATTCCTAACAGAATAGCGCCGGCCTGCCCCGTGATTCCACCGCCCTCAACCCGAACCCAAATGTCATAGGTCCCAATGGTGTTGGTCGCCTTCAGTGGCGCTACAACTGTTTCAAGCTGCTTCTCGCCCCTGAAAAAGTCTTCCAGAGTACGTCCGTTGATTTCCCACTTACCTGAACCTGGCTTGAGTCGGCAACGGGCGATGGACGTTTTCCGACGTCCGGTTCCCATAGCGACTCCAAACTTATCAAACTTGCCACGGAAAACAGGCACGTAAGCGGGTTGCACTGGAGCTTCATCGGTGCTGGCCGGGCCAGAGAACAAACTCGCAGTGCTGCCTGCCTCTAGAGTTGCAGACTCTGTGCTGGCTGGTGCCGGCTGCGTGGGTTCCGCTTGGTTTGGCTCCGAGGAGGCGGCGGCGACTGGTTTTGGGGCTTCTGGGGTGACTTCGTCCGACATACTCACTGTCCTAGTTCAAGAATGTCCACCGGCCTGCAACTTGTGGCAAACCTCGACACATCCTGCTCCATGAAATATTGACGTGAACTTCCGTTTCGTAACAATTGACTGTAATCTGTCCGCAATTTTTGCAAACACTGGCCGACTCGTTGAGTCAAGCTGGCCAAACTAGTCCTTCAGGCTCAGCTCCTGTGGTTGTTGAGCCTGGTGGGTGTGCTGATTCCCCGCAAACAACTTCAACCGGGTCAACATTACCGCCTGCAGCTTATTTTTGGGCAGCATTCGGCGAACAGCTTCGTGAAGAATGAAGGTGGGCTTCTTTTTCAAAATCTCAGCACCAGTGACGACCTTTCGGCCGCTGGGATAACCGGTGTAGTGTTGATATTCTTTGACGGCCATTTTCTTGGTGAAATTCGGATGAGAATCATGCGACATCCGCTGTCCGGTGAACCGCACCTTGTCGGCATTGATGACGATGACAAAATCACCACAGGCGACGTGGGGAGTATAGGTCGGCCGATGCTTACCCATCAGAATGGTGGCAATCTTGACCGCAAGGCGTCCCACAACCAGATCTGAACCGTCCACAACGTACCAGACGGGCTTGACATCAGCTGGCTTGGCACAGTAGGACTTGATGTTCTGGAAAACCTCTTTGCCAATGCTCTTTTCTCGAGGAGCGGAACCCTCAGTTGTGGGAACGGCGGAAACGGCGGCATCAGTACTCACGGCAACAACCTGCTCTGCTAAGCTTGTCAAGTATGGCGGGCCTGGAAAGCAAAGCCAGCCTGTCCCAGTCTGGCAGGTCGTCCGCCAGACTGTCGTGGTTCGCCGAACGTAACCCGTTCTGTAGGCGACCCTAAAACAACACAACCCAGTCCGTAGGAAGGTTGAAATCAATACAAACAATCCCCCCACAACCATTGAGAATGGCCGGGGAAGCTCGAAAGCATATCGATTGTTCTGGTGTGTTTCAATCGACAACACATGAATTCTACAAGAAATTTGACACTTTTCGCTAATTTCTCGCCAGCCTCGACGTCGCGGCGCCAAACGATACGATGACGAGAGTTGGTAACCTCAAGTCAATTCAACAGGAGTTTGGCGTGAAAACAGGTATTCGACTGACAGCGTGGTTTCTCCTTGTGGTCGCCGGTGTCGGAATCTCCACCGTGGTTGCTGCCGACCCAGTGGTAAAGTTGTCCAAAGCCGAGAATGGGGTGGCAGTTACGATCGACGGCAAGGAGTTCACAACCTACCACACTGACCCCAAGTGGCCCAAACCTTTCTTCTCTCCAGTTAAAACCGAATCAGGGAAAATCTTAACCCGCGATGTTCACGCGGTCGCCACCAAAGAGCATGACCACGTGCATCATAAAGGAATTTGGGTCGCGATTGACGAAGTCAACGACAACAAACACTGGGCTGAAAAACAGGTGATCAAGAACACCTCGGTGGAACTGGTAAAACCTGAAGGAAATCCGGCAGAAATGCGGGTCATCAATCATTGGCTGGATAAAGACGGACAGCCTGTGGTCATTGAAACTACGAATATTCAGATTTTTGCCAATCGTCTGCTGGCCTATGACATTCAATTCACTGCAGGTAAAGACAAGGTGCACTGGGGCGACACGAAAGAAGGCCTGTTTGGCATTCGCGTGGCCGATTCCGTCCGCGAGAAGCAATCGAAGCCTGAAAATCCGGGCGGAAAAATCGTCGACGCAGATGGCCGCAAGACCATGAAAGAATGTTGGGGACAAATGTCCAAGTGGGTAGACTACTCCGGGACTGTCGATGGAAAGATTGAAGGCGTCGCGATATTTGACAATCCAGCCAATTTCCGCAAATCACGGTATCACGTGCGCGATTACGGACTATTCACAATCAGCCCTTTCGGCCAGAACGCTTACACAAACGGTCAGATGCCTAAAGACGAATTGACCCAGGAACCGGGTTCGAGCATTCGTTTGAAGTATGGAATTTACATTCATCCCGGAGACGCTCAGGAGGGACAGGTCGACAAGGTTTATGCAGAGTACCTGGAAAAGTCCAAGGGAAAATAAAGCAAGCGGGTGGTGGCGTGATAGCCAGGGGTCTGGCGGCGCAGTGATCAGAAAGGGCGGGGAGACTCATGATTTTTGAATTCAGCAGAATTCAGCCCATTCTGAATTCCGTGTTGCCTGCCCCCAGACGGCGGGTCTCCACATTCCACGACAATGATTGACGCGTCTAACGTCCTCTGAAAATACTCTTTCCTACCCGGCTCCATGCACTATATCCCGCCCTCACTGACCGCAGTGACTTCGCCGCCCGAGACGCCTCAGATGGATCCGCCCAATCCGGCGATCCCTCTCTACGTTCTTACGGCTGTCACCGGACTGTTGCTGGGGGCGGATACGATCCTCACCTGGATCGATACTCCAGCTTGGAATTCGTACCGCACTTTCTATGGATTTCGCCTCGCTCTGCTGGCCGCAGTCCTCGGTGGCGCGCGGATCCTTTATCAGACTCTGGAAGGATTGCTGGATGGCCGCGTAGGTGCCGATCTCGCTTTAACTTTGGCCTGCCTCGCGGCGATCGTCCTGGGTGAACCGTCGGTGGCGGCACTGGTTGTGTTCATCGCCTTATGCGGTGAAAGCCTGGAAGGTTATATCGGCAGTCGTGCATCGAGCGCCGTCCTGAGCCTGTTTTCGTTGCGACCAAAGACCGCCCGAGTTGTTCGAGACGGCCAGGAATGTGATATCGATCTGGCACAGGTGGTTGTGGGCGATGTCGTTGTGGTCCGTCCGGGCGAACGAATTCCCTGCGATGGTTCCGTCCTGTCAGGAAATTCGGCAGTCGATCAGAGCGCGTTAACGGGTGAGAGCCTGCCGGTCGATAAGCGGACCGGCGATCCCGTTTATACCGGCACATTAAACCAATACGGAGCGTTGACGCTGGCGGTCGAAAAGATCGGGCGAGACACCACGTTCGGGCAAGTCGTCGAGCTGGTTTCCACTGCTGCCAGTAAAAAAACCGAACTGGAAAGGACAGCGGACCGCCTCGCTCGGTACTTTCTCCCCGCAGTCTTATTGATTGCCTGTCTCACATTGTTAGGGTGGCGATTCACCACGGGAACATGGCGTTCGGGATGGCTGCCGGCTCTATCCGTCCTGGTCGTCGCGTGCCCCTGCCCCTTGATTCTTGCAACTCCCAGTGCTGTTTTGGCGGCGCTTGCCTGGTTAGCCCGAAATGGCGTCATCATCAAAGGCTCTGGCGCCCTGGAGCGGTTGGCCCGCGTCGACACGGTTGCATTTGACAAGACAGGCACACTGACCACTGGTACGCCGAGTGTTGGTGAAATCTTCTGTTTTGGACTGTTGACTCCAGACAATCTATTGCGAATTGCTGCCACAGCAGAGCGATACAGTGAACATGCTCTGGCTCGAATGATCGTCAATGAGGCCAACAAACGCGGGCTGGAAATCCCCGTTCCGCAAGACTTCACGGCACACCCCGGAGCTGGCGTGATCGTAAGTGTTTCACGAACGGCCTTACAGGGCTCCACATCAGAACAATCCTTGTTGTTTCGCGCCGGCCCAAATGACATGTGTCAGATCCGCGTGGGAAACCTGCGGTTCTTCGAGACTCAAAATCTGCATGTGGGTGAATCACTACAAGGCTGGCTGGCGGTGTTGGATGATGCAGGCCAAACACCGATTCTGGTCGCAGTCCAGGAAACAATCGTTGGAATCATCGGGGCGACAGACACTATTCGCACTGATGCGTCTGTCGTCTTGCAGGACCTGCGTCAGACCGGAATCAATTCGTTCGCATTGCTGACCGGTGATCGTGCTGCTCCGGCCATGCAGGTTGTCAAAGCAGCAGGCGTGTTCGAAACGGTCTCCACGGAACTTTTGCCAGCAGACAAGGCCAGGTGGATCGAGTCGCGCCAGCAGGCCGGGTCCCGGGTGTTGATGATCGGCGACGGAATCAACGACGCCCCTGCACTGGCTACGGCATCTGTCGGCGTCGCACTGGGGGGAGTCGGAAGTCAGATTGCGTCCGAAGCTGGCGACATCATTCTGATGGGCCAGCCGCTCGCACCGTTGCCTGGCCTTCTGCGATTGTCACGTGAACTCGTCCGTGTGATCCGGCAGTCGATCTACTGGTTCGCCTTCGGCTTGAACGGATTTGGTGTCCTGTTGTGTGCAACTGGCAGACTAAATCCTGTCGGGGCGGCTCTATTTCATGAATTGGCGTCCCTCGCCGTCATGTTCAATGCATTACGCCTGCTGTGGTTTGAACGCTGGGGAACAACCGCTTCAGGGCGGTTTGCGACACGCTGTGGAACGTGCTTCGAATTGACCATTGACGCCTTGTCACCGTCCCGCGCCGCACAATCACTGGTGCGATACTGGTCACTCATTCTCCGCCTGAGTGTCGCATCCCTTGTCGCAATCTGGCTGTGGTCGAATTTCGTTCTGATTCGGAGTGATGAACAGGCCCTTGTGACGCGATTTGGAAAGCAGGAAGCCGTCCTCGATGCAGGACTGTATTGGCGCTGGCCGTGGCCCTTTGAACGCGTTCAACGTGAAAATATCGGACGTCTGCGATCTCTGCAACTGGGTTACCGATCCACCGGTGTCAGAGAAGCGTCTGAAACATTCGTCGTGGGGCCAATTGAATGGCAGGCCGAACATCAGGACTCGGGTTATCAACCCATTTCCGCAGAAGCCGACATGTTATCGGGAGAAGAAGTGCCGGTTGAGCTTACGGCAGAGGTTGTCTATCGCATTGAAAATCTGCGGCAGTATTTTTACGGTGCGGCAAAAACGGAGGACGTCTTGCGCGGCTTGGCGGAACGCTCGTTGAGGCAATCCGTCGGTCGTCTAGGTCTGGAAGATATCCTGACAGGACGCCGAGCGGAACTCGCCCGACAAGCCCTGACGTTGATTCAGGAGGGAGCCGGTCGGTACCAGCTGGGAATCGAAGTTGTCGGGGTAAATCTGCTCGATATTCATCCGCCAGTCGCCATCGTACCTAACTACCGGGACGTCGCAAACGCCCTGGAAGAACGCGAACAGTTGTTGAACGAAGCTCAAACGACATATATCCGAGAAATGTTCTCCACTCTGGGGGAGGCAGGAGTTCAAGCGCTGGAAGATGCAGCACACAACAAGCCATTAGCGCCCCAAAACCACGCCGACTTACAAAACATCGGAAAAGGAGAGAGTGCAACAGGCACATCCCAGGTCAAAGAATTCAGAAGAAAACTGACGGGAGGATTACCGGGTTGGAAACTGAACGATCAAATCTGGGAATCCCTTGCAAGGGAGCCCTCACACGGGGGATTAGTCGCGGGACAAGTGGGGGCCATACTGCATTCAGCAAGACAACAGGAAACGGAACAGGTTCAGGACGCCCTGGCAGATGCAAATCGATTCCAGGAAATTCTCGGACCCTATGCCTCACAACCATTGTTGACCCGCGTACATTTGTATTGGAACACAATGGAACAGGCGATCGGTTCTTCAACCCTGAACGTCATTGATCCTTCGTCAAAGGGACGAAAGCATCTGTTGATGACGGAGATGCCAGAGGCCCCCAGACTTGCCACCACATTCCCGATTCCGCCTGATGAAATCGCAGCACCCGAAGTCCCGGTGAAGCAGGAGAAGGAGTAGGGACCACGAGTTTGCAGATCCTGGAGCTTCGCGACTGAAGTTCGCACGATTCCGGCCAATTTCGAATCACCGAACACCCGACCCCGAATTGAGATCGCGGGTTAAAACCCACGCTACGGCGTTGCTGACCTATTGAAAGTGTGAATATCAACTATGTCGATGAGTACGGAGCCGAAACGCGCCATGCCAAGTCGCCTCTGGCCGAGGATATGGCGACTGTTGGTCGCGATCATCGCCGTATCGATCGCTGTGGGCTCGGTCGTGTTCGTCGATGAGACGGAATGGGTCATCGTCGAACGATTTGGCGTCATCACGGCAGTTTATGATCAAATCGGAAACGAGAATTCCGATCGCGGATTGCATTTCAAACTGCCCTGGCCCATTGAGACCGTCCGACGTTTTGACCGTCGGCTGCAGTTGTTCGATCCCCGCGGCCGTGAAATGTTCACGAGCGATCGCAAAAACATTATTGTGGACACCTATCTCTGCTGGAAAATCACGGGACGCGCCCCCTCGACATCAAATGATTTCGCCAGTCGACCCGCCGTCAAGTTCTACCGTGGACTGGGGACGATTCCAACTGCCGAAGCCCGGCTGGACACGCGAGTCCGAGCAGTGTTGTCAGCCGAAATGGGGCGTTTGGCCCTGACTGACCTGCTTGCAGTCACGGACTCCGAAGCCGGTCCACAAGGCGAGAGCCCCCTCGCCAGCCTGACAGAACGGGTACGGCAACAGGTTCAGCAGCAGTCGGACGAAACCGAATCATTTGCCGAGCGATTTGGCATTGAAATCGTCGACATCGGAATTCAACGCATTAATCTACCCGAAGGAAATCTGTTTGCGGTCTACGAGCGAATGCGGAAAGAGCGCAATCAGATTGCTCAGCGTTATCGCAGTGCTGGCGAAGCGGAAAAACTGATGATCGAAAGTCAGGCCAAACGACGAAGTGCGGAAATTCTGGCGAAGGCCGGCAGTCAGGCCGCGAAGATCAGGGCAGCGGGAGAAGCTGCCGCACTGCAGATCCGCAATACGGCACATGCCCGGGATCCAGAATTCTATGCCTGGCTCCGAAATCTCGAAAGTTACCAGAAAATCCTCACCAGTCAGACGACTCTCGTGCTCTCAGCATCCAGTCCAGTTCTTAAGTTGCTGACCGAAGGAGTTCCCAATCCCCCAAGTAGCGTCGATAACCCGGGGAAGGGAGAACGTAAGCCCACTGGACCAGCCGACTCCGCGAATGGAACGACTCCCAAAAACCTCAAAGATCCCGAAAACAAATCGCGGGAAATCGAAAGACCGTCGGAAGGGGTTTCACCTTGAAATTTTTCCGGATCTTGATTGGAATCCTGCTGCTCAGCTATGCCGCCACTGGTATTTACGTCGTACGCGGTAATGAACAGGCTCTGGTGCGCTGGTTTGGCAAGGCCCGACCTCAAATGTTGAGCAGCGGATTGCGCTATGCCCCACCGTGGCCAATCTGCAGGATAGATCGAGTCAACTTGAACGAGACTCGCACCGTCACGGTAGGACTGGGTGATGCTGATGAAGTAGACGACAGTGATTTTCTAAAAGCTCCTGCTTCCAGTCGCCAATCGGAGTACCTGACGGGCGACAAGAATATTCTGCATCTTCAGATCAGCGTGCAGTATCGCCTGGAAGACGCTCGCCGCTACGTTTTCGATCAGGAAAGCCCGGAACGGCACCTGCGATTTCTTGTACAGTCGCTGGTGGCAGATGCGGTTTCACGAAGTGGCGTTGATTACGTGCACCCCTTGGGACTTACCGCGCTTCGACAAAGATTGACTCAGGAATTGCGTCTCGCGAATAATCGTCAAAGTTTGGGTTTGTTTATTGAGGATGTGACATTGGCAGATGTCCGACCTCCGGTCTCTGTCAAACAGGCATTCCTGGATGTTTCTAATGCGCGCGCGGAAAAGGATCGCCTGATTAGTGAAGCGAAGACGACTTCCGAACGCCTGATCGCCCAGGCGGAAGCACAAGCCAGCCAATTGCAGGATCAGGCCGAGACCCACCGAGCTCAACAACTCTCGTTCGCATCGTCGGAAGCCAGTCGATTTAACGCCTTGATCGACCAGTTTGAGTCAAACGGAAAAAAGGGCTCAAATCTGTACAATCAGGCACAGGATCTGACGCGTCAGCGACTGTATTGGACAACACTGGAATCGCTACTGCCAAAACTCGCACGGAATGTCTATCTGGATGGCGACAAACCAGTTGATTTGACGATTCAACGAGATCGACAACGAACGAACTGATTCTGTATGGAAACCGGTCTAAACGCCACGGTAAAGTATGGATTGGGGGGTACCGGAATGTACGCTGGATGTCCAAGTCAGTCGTAAAAATTTCTCGCTCTTACTTACCCGAGTGCGCAGTTCAATAACCACGGAAGTTCGTCATCGTTCCTGTCAAGGAAATCGCAAACTAAGCACCTTCGATTTAGGGAAGTAATGATTCGCGTAACGCGATGCCTCAGTTGCGATAAAGTTGTACAGGTTACCGACACAACTTGTCCACTTTGCGGGTCAGACAAGTTGCACGACAACCGGAGAGCGGTCCGAGTTGCGAGCGGATGTGGGTGGTATCTTGTTTGTTCATTCGCAGCGTTCGCACTCGCCGCAATCTTTATTGTGGAACCCATTCGGAGAGCTCAAGGTTGGGCCGCAAGTAAACCGGCGCTGGATCTTTCAGCGCTGTCCGCAGGATTGATCGGTCTAATCGCATTTGTTTTCCAGACGCTTCGCTCTGATTCCACCCAATAAAGTTAAGGGACTGCTGCGCGCTGTCATCTGAGACATTTTGCTGGCCGCAAAATGCACGAACTCCTGCACTTTAAGACTTGAGGCGCTCGTTACGCAATCGAACACTTCGAGCGAGATAGTCTCGCAACGTCTCCAGGCCGAATTCGGAGGCCACGGTTTCCACCTTCAGATCAGGCCGTCGTGAGGCCAGCAAAAAGAACCCTTCCGGTTCCCAGACCTCAATATCAACGTTGGGGCCATGTTTTTCGCGAATCGCGGGGAATTTGTCCTGATTATAGTCGAGATGATATAACTCCCGATTCAAGGAAATGTCGGCAACGGCCCAGGGGGGCAAATGTCGCTGACGAACCTGGTACGTGTCGCCCCCCTGCTTCGCCAGGTACTGGCCGTTCATATCGATAATAGCGCTCTCTGAGTTGTAAGCCACGACGACGGCGAAACCGTACCGCAGCGCCCAATGTTGCAGGAGTTGCCCACCCCAATACATGGAAGGCCAGAATACCAGGCGAGCGCGCTGTCTCTCGAGTTCCACAGCGACATGATCAAAGTTGGCATCAAAACAGACGGCCGCCCCCACTCGGATTCCATCGCACTCGGCAACAGGAATTTCCGTCCCCGGACTAATGCCCGCCCCCAGCTCAGTGATCGTCGGATAGTTCTTGCGGTAAACCAATATCAGCTTGCCTTGGCGATCCACAATTGGTACCGAGTTGTAAGTACGTCCTTTGGATCGTTCAAGAAAGGGCACGACCATCGCAGTATTGAATTCCCGGGCAATCTTTCCGACTTCCGCAATGTACGGTTCCAGGTCCGGTGCCGTCGCGACGCCTTTGACAAACCCATTGCCAAGACACGCGCAGGCTTCGGGAAAACAAATGAAGTCCGGGCGTTCTTTCGCAACCTTCGCAGTCATCTCGCGCAGTGCCTGCAAGTTCACACCAGCGGCACGATGATCATGGAACGGGGGAGTATGACTGACCGCGACGACTCGAATCGAAGTCTTTTGAAGTACCGATTGTGTCGTGACCGTGTTTTCGGCTGCGGGGACAAATTCCGGTTCACTGACAAATGCCGCCGCACCTGCGATTGCGCCAACGGTCCCTAACAGCTGTCGTCGACTGATCGATTGTTCCGAAGCCGATGGTGAAGCCTGTTGCTTGTTGCTCATACTGCGCTCCGAACTCTAGCGAATTGATGACAACAATCGAAATCCTTGTGAGCCCAGGGGCTTACACCCGTGGGCTCACCGGGTCGCGAATTAAATCCCGGAGTGACCCCTCCGGGTTCACCAGATTCAACATGAACCAATCATTTCAGCCGGCAGCAGGAGGATGAGGTTGATCTGCCTCAGACTTGATCCGCATTCCATAGAATGACTGATAGATGAAACACATTGAGATCAATAAGAATACGAATGCCAGTCCGTTTGTCAGTGCGTGGCCTTGCTTTTCTCTGAGTGTCACGGCCAATGGAACTGCCAGGAGGCCAAACAGGGTCGTGAACTTGATGATCGGATTCAGGGCCACGGATGAAGTATCCTTGAACGGATCGCCGACTGTATCACCCACGACGCATGCATCATGCAAGGGCGTCCCCTTGGCTTTCAGCGACGTCTCGACGATCTTCTTGGCATTGTCCCAGGCGCCTCCGGCATTCGCCATGAAAATTGCCTGATACAGTCCAAACAAGGCGATCGAGACCAGATAGCCAATAAAGAAGTAGGGATCCAGAAACGCGAATCCCAATGTCGAGAAGAAGACTGTGACGAAAATATTGAACGTGCCTGTCTGAGCATATTGCGTACAGATTTCAACAACCCGTTTGCTGTCTTCCGCTGACGCTTTCTGCACCGAATCGTCGAGCTTGATGTGCTTTTTAATGAACTCCACAGCGCGATACGCTCCCGTGGTGACGGCTTGGATCGACGCTCCGGTGAACCAATAGATCACCGCACCCCCAGCAATCAGTCCCAGGAAGAACGGCGGATGCAGGATCGAAAGATTCGCCAGAAGCTTTTCATTCAGCTCCGTCAAATCCAGGATGATTGAGAATATCATTGTCGTGGCGCCGACGACTGCTGTCCCGATCAAAACCGGCTTTGCTGTCGCTTTAAACGTATTGCCGGCTCCATCATTTCGCTCCAGGTTATCCTTAGCCAACTCAAAATCTGGTGTGAAGGCGAAATTCTGGAACAAGTCCTGCTTAATGTTTGGTAGAGTCTCGATCATCGAAAGCTCGTACACCGATTGAGCGTTATCGGTGACAGGCCCATAACTGTCCACGGCGATGGTGACAGGCCCCATGCCAAGAAATCCGAATGCGACTAAACCGAATGCGAAGACTGCGGGAGCAACCATGAGCATGAGTGTGGGGTCCAACTCACTGCCTGGAGGGTTAATCGTACCACTCATCAGATAAGCGATTCCCATGAGTCCCAGGATAATCATTCCGAGCCAATAGGCACTGAAATTACCCGCCACCAAACCTGAAAGAATATTCAGTGATGCGCCCCCTTCGCGTGATGATGTCACAACTTCACGAACATGAGCAGATTCAGTCGAAGTGAAGATCTTGACGACTTCGGGAATGATGGCTCCTGCCAGTGTTCCGCAGGAAATAATCGCAGACAACTTCCACCAGAGTGATGAATCACCACCCAATGTCGGAATCAAAGCTGCTGAAATTGCGAAGGTCAAGACGACAGAGAGAATCGATGTTAGCCAGACAAGAAAAGTTAAGGGGGCTTCAAAGTTGAAATGTTGTGAGTTCTGGTACTGTGATTTCGCGATGGCCTGATTGATGAAGTACGACCCGATGGATGCCACTACCATCATGACGCGCATCATGAAGATCCATACCAGGAGTTGAATCTGGATCGTGGGATCTTTGACTGCGAGCAGAATGAATGTGATCAGCGCAACACCCGTGACACCGTATGTTTCGAATCCGTCGGCAGACGGTCCGACGGAATCGCCCGCATTGTCGCCCGTACAGTCGGCGATGACTCCAGGATTTCGAGCGTCGTCTTCCTTAATCTTGAAGACAATCTTCATCAAGTCGGCACCGATGTCCGCGATTTTTGTAAATATTCCCCCCGCGACACGCAACGCCGCTGCGCCCAGAGATTCACCGATCGCAAACCCGATGAAACACGGTCCCGCATAATCGCCCGGAATGAACATCAGAATGACCAGCATCAGCAACAATTCGACGCTGATCAACAACGCGCCGATGCTGATTCCGGCCTTTAACGGAATGGCATAACACGGATAGGCTTTTCCAGTAAGACTGGCAAATGCGGTTCTCGAATTGGCATACGTATTCACTCGAATGCCAAACCAGGCAACTCCAAAACTGCCCAGGATCCCGATCACACTGAATAACAGGATGACGCAGACCTTCAGGGTGTCAAAGTTCTCGAGGAACTTGAAATAGAAGATGATGATTGCCCCAATGAACAACCATAACAAAAACAGAAATTTTCCCTGGGTGATCAGATAGGTCTTGCACGTTTCATAAATCAACTCCGAAACGTCCAGCATCGACTTGTGAACTGAAAGCCGTTTCAGCTGTGATGAGGCGGCGAGCCCGAATATCAGCCCGGCGATGGACACAATCAGACCAGAATACAACAGATCTTTCCCTCCTACGGAGCCACCAAGAAACTTGGCCCCATTGAGATCAGGAAGTTTGAGGTTCCATTCCCCTCCACCGTGATGCGAATTTTCGGCAGGAGGATTTTCTGCTGCGGCGACCAGACTGGGGCTGGCAACGAAAAGGAAAAGAACAAGTGCGGTTCGAAAAAAAGCGGTCCGCAACAGTTGCGGGAATCCGGTCCCTGTCAATCGATCCGCTTGAAGGGCAAGCCCCGGTGGGTACGGGAAGCACATCAGCATACGAAGGGTTTCCTATCATGTTGAGGTTTGATGCAACAACTTGTCCCGATATATTTAGCGGCCAGAGAGTGCCGTTGCAACCGCCGGGGATGAGATGTTTTTCAGGAGTTCCGCAAAATGCACGGGGCGAGTCAAAGTGTTCCGATTTCAATGTTTCGAAGAACCCGACCTCGCAACCCCACGGACGACTGATACGAATTGCAGTTGACAAAAGGATGTGCCAACCGGCTACTTCATTTTGTCCATCAGGACCTGTATCCCCGCCTTCGCAACTTCAGCATCCTGTTCACCACTCCCCCCACCTACTCCTACGGCGCCGATGACCTGCCCACCAACAATTACAGGTACCCCGCCTTTTAATGTCGTCAGCTTGCCTCCACTGGCCTGCGCTGCGTTTTGAAGACTGAGGTTCAGCAGAAGGTCAGGCTCTCCCTGAAGAGGCACTGGCCCCGTCTCCTGACGAAATGTCGCGGCAGTCACAGCCTTTGTCATTGCCGTGTACACACTGGCCGGCCGAGCTCCATCCATTCTCGCGAACGCCAGCAAGTGCCCCCCATCATCCACAACGGCGATATTCATCTTCCACTTTTTCTCCAACGCCTTTTGCTTCGCTGCTGTCAGGATCAGTTCTGCCCCTGCCAGATTCAGTTGCACCCGGTCACGAGTGACCAGCAAGGGAATTGCCGTTTCAAGTTGCGACTCTTCTGATACGGCGAAATTGTGGTTGCTGATCAACGGAACGGCAAGGACACACAAGAAGAGCAAAACATAATCTGTTTTCATAAAAGCCTCAAAATAGCAGTGTCATAAAGTCATGGGTGGGGCAGATTGTAGAGCCAATATTGGATGTTTGTCATGGAGCCGGGGCGATTCCCCAACGGTTTTTGGCATTGAAAATCATTTCGCCCCGACGCATCGAGATCAGAATTCCGCCAGTTGATGCTGCTTACGCGGAATTCCTCACGACGTTCCGCCACAAATCCTTCGTAAAGCACCGTAGAGGATTGTGATGGAAGAAAGCGTCGTGTCGTCGTGTGTGAGGGCAAATGTCGGTGTCAATTGCACCGATTTAGCCTGATCAAGCGGCCTCTTCAGGTTGCATCTCGTTCTTTTTTGGCCTCGCGAGCCGACTGACAGAGTGCCACTCTAAGGCGGAAAATTCGTCATAATCGTTAACCTTCAGCAACGACTTTGACCGATTTGTTAGGGCATGAGAAGCTCGAGTGGCTGTGACCACACGACGTGTCATCGCCAATCCGCCTTTGGATGAGATGCACTGAAAGTTCTCAAGGATCAAGTCAACAAGGTGAAAAAGATGGCAAAAGATTCCAAGACCGTGGCCGAAGCCCCGACCGCAATCGCCCCCTCTGCACCAGCCGCCGCGCCGGCAGCTCCTGCGCAGCAGACCGTTGCGGATGCAATTGGACTGGATCCGTTCTACGCGAATTTCGCTCGCGTGACCGGGTCGCCGGAAGAATTGATTCTCGATTTCGGACTGAATCCCCAGCCATTTGGCGCTCAGACTTCCCCGATCGCCATTCAACGCCGACTGGTCCTGAATTTCTACACCGCAAAACGACTCCTGGCAGCCTTGAACATGGCTGTTGTTCGTCACGAGCAAGCGTTCGGAACGCTAGAGACTGACGTGAACAAGCGACTGACACCTCAGGCCCGCGGCAAGTAGGCTTTGCTCAACAGAGCCATTACGATCAGCTTCAACCACCACAGGCCACTCCGTCGCGACGAAGTGGAGTGTGGTGGTTTCGTTCTTTGACGTTGATAACGGATTGCACCACAGGGAAAATTCCAGCATTTCTCCATTCTGCTGGACCGTTTTTGTAAAATACGGTACTCTACAATTTGTCAATGACTGGAGTGGTGTCTAGATTTCTGAAGAAAACTGGAATTTTCAAACGAATCCGTCAGCGAGAATGAATATGGGAAAAATCGGTATATGGACAGGGCTGGCTCTGGCATTGCTCGTGATACCTGTGTTTGCCGGAACCTTTAGCGGCAAAGTAGAATCGATCGATGCAGACTCAAAGACGGTCGTCGTTGAAGGCCCAAAGAAGGCGGGCTCAAAGACGTTCAAGATCTCCGAGAAAGCCACGATCATGATTTCCGGCAAGAAAGCTGACCTTGCCGATGTCACTGAAGGCTCGACGGTCACGGTCACCTTTAGTGACAAAGACAAAGAGACGGCGACTCGACTGGTGGCGAAGCCTGCTGCTGTCGCGGCCGCAAAAAAGGAGCCGTCGAAGTCGCCCGCCTCAAAATCGGGCGACGGGGCAGATTCCACGACCTCTGGAGCTTCCCGAACCGGACTTGACTGGCCCAGTTTTGACGGCAGCCATCGCGACAATATTTCACGCGAGACGGGCCTTCTGAAAGAATGGCCTGAGGGCGGTCCTAAACTGGCCTGGCGAGTGAATGGCCTGGGAGAAGGTTACTCAACCGTCTCTGTGGCAAATGGCCTCGTTTATACGATGGGCAACGTTGGACAAGCAGAAATGGTCACCGCGATTAAGCTCGACACGGGCAAGATTGCCTGGCAAAAACCTATTGCTCAGGCTTCTCGAGCCGGTGGATTTAATGGGCCGCGAAGTACTCCAACCGTGGATGGTGAGGTCATTTATGTACTGGGTGGAAATGGTGACCTGGCCAGTATGAATGCCAAATCCGGAAAAGTGAATTGGCAGGGCAATATCCTCAAAGAGTTTAGTGGCGACAACATCAACTGGGGTATTTGCGAATCGGTGCTGATTGACGGAGACCAGCTGATCTGTACCCCTGGTGGACGGCAGGGAACGATTGTTGCCATCAACAAGAAGTCGGGCAAGACGATTTGGAAGTGCGATGTTCCAGGTGCACCACAGGCCGGATATGCCAGCGCAATCGTCGCCGATGTTGGCGGCGTCCGGCAGTACATTCAGTTTACTAGCCGCAATGTGGTAGGCGTCCGTGCTGAAGACGGCGCGTTCCTCTGGAGTAATGATTCCTCGGCGAATGGCACCGCCAATTGTTCATCCCCGATGTACTCAGAAGGAATGGTGTTTAGCGCAACAGGATACGGCAAGGGCGGTGCGATGGTGGAATTGTCGTCCAAAGGGGGCAAAACAGAAGCCAGCCTGGGCTATCACACAAACAAGATGGAAAGCCATCATGGTGGAATGGTTCTGATGGATGGAATGGTCTATGGAGCGAGTGACCCGGGGGTGCTGCGTTGCATCGAACTGAAAACGGGGGACGTGAAATGGCAGAACCGTTCGGTGGGTAAAGGCTCCATTACCGCCGCTGATGGACATCTTTATGTTCGAAGCGAACAGGGGCCCGTCGCACTGGTTGAACTGACGCCAACAGAATATATCGAAAAAGGGCGATTCGATCAGCCGAATCGCAGTGGGGCGGCCTCTTGGCCCCATCCCGTCATTTCAAACGGAAAGCTGTTTTTGAGAGATCAGGACCTGTTGCTGGTCTATGACGTGAAGGCCAGGAACTAATGCGTATTGTTTCAGGGAAGTACCGTCGCCGAGTGTTGCAGACCAATCCAGGTAACACAACCCGGCCGATTACCGACCGGGCAAAGGTCATTCTATTTGACCGACTGCAACCGATGTTGAATCAGGGCCCGCGCGTTGCCGATATTTTCGCAGGAACCGGGACAATGGGCCTTGAGGCGCTCAGTCGAGGCGCCAAGTCTGTCGTATTCATTGAGTACGATCGAAATGCCCATGAGTTGCTGCAACAAAATGTCGCCATGTTGAAGGCAGAGGGTGAAACGGTCTGTTGGCGAACGGACGCGTTTCGATCGTCGTTTCACCCGAAAGGCGTGCCCGATTTCTTGCCTTATGACATCATTTTTTTTGATCCCCCTTACAAGCTGGCCCCGAAAATCCAGACAGGATCTTTGCTTTATGCTGCTCTCGAGCGATTGGCGTCGCCCACGTTGTGCGCTCCGGAGGCATTGCTGATCTTGCGTTGCGACGATCACGCAGAATTCACGATGCCCGCCGACTGGAAGGCTGATCAGATACACCGTGTCAGGAGTATGATGCTCTACTTTTTTCGCTATCGGCCTGGAACAGAGGAGTCTGTGGCGCCGGTCATCGAAGAGGTAGCAGAAGAGAATGGCGAGCCCGACGAGTTCGAGTTTCTGTAGCCTCCTGCCGTCAAGACTCTCGATCCAAGAAACCGGAATGACAATGTGATCTATCTCGATAATAACGCCACCACACCAGTTCATCCTGAAGTGGTGGAAGTGGTTGCGCGTCACCTGCGCGATGCGTTTGCCAATCCAGGGAGCAAGCACGCTGCAGGACGGCGAGCGCGAGTTGTATTGGAAGACGCGCGCGAAACGATTGCCCAAATTCTCGGCGCAAATCCTTCGGAAGTCATCTTCACCAGCGGCGGGACCGAATCTTCTAATCTGGCAATTTTCGGATTGACCAGCGGCTCCCCAGGAATATTTCTCACGACAGCAGGTGAACATCCAGCGACATTGGAATCCGCAAAGCGACTGGTGCAGCGCGGCTTTCGGTTGCACTATCTTGGAGTCGACCAGGATGGCCGACTGAAGACAGAGGATTTTTCGCAAGTTCCCTGGCAGAATGTTCAACTGGCCAGCGTCATCCTGGCGCATAACGAGACAGGTGTCATTCAAGAGGTGACGGAACTTGCCAGGCACTGCCAGCAACATCGAATTCCTCTGCACATAGATGCCGTTCAGGCTGTAGGAAAGATTCCGGTTCATTTCAGAAACCTGGGCGCGACGGCGCTCAGTTTAGGGGCCCACAAGTTTCAAGGCCCGCGCGGAGTGGGAGCTTTGCTGTTGCGAGACGGGGTGAAACTGACGCCGTGGATGTTTGGAGGACATCAGGAACAGGATCGAAGACCAGGAACGGAAGCAGTGCCCCTGATTGCTGGCATGGCCCGCGCGCTGGAATTGTTCGAGGCAAATCAAATTGCCCAGACCGCTCACCTGAAACGACTTCGTGATCTCCTGGAAAATGGATTGAAGACTCATTGCCATCCGGTTGTTGTGAATGGTGCGGGGGCGAATCGCTTGCCCAATACGTTGAACATTGCCTTCCCGGGCTGTGATGGCGAAGCTTTGCTCGTTGCGCTGGATCTCGATCAAGTCTGCTGTTCACTCGGAAGCACTTGTGCCAGCGGAGCTGCCGAACCCGCCCCGTCATTAGTGGCGATGGGGTGTCCGCCTGAAGTCTATCGTGCATCGGTTCGATTCAGTGTGGGGCCCGAAAATACCGAGGCAGAAATACAGGAAGCGATCCAAAAGATTTCACGTGTGGTGCGGAACGCCAGATCAAACGGGTGACTGAGGTGGAATTTGTTAAGTCTCGTTGATCGGTGCGGATTAACATTGTGATCGTCCCGCAGCACATATCCGGAAAGCAGCATCATGCCGGTTATCGAAGACAGCCTGGAAATCTCCGGAAGTCCCGCACAGTTGTTTGCCTTGTCGCAGGATCCAGACTTGCGATTGAAGTGGGATCCCTTTCCTCAAACGATCGAACTGATGCACGGTGCGACACAACCGGCGGTCGGAGTTCACGTGACAGGTCGATCCCGATCCGGTGTGCCGATGGAAGTCGTCTACGTCAGCTTCAATCCACCCCATACTGTCGCCATGAAAATGGTAAAAGGCCCATGGTATTTCCACGGATTCGCCGGGACATGGTCATTTCGAGAGGCCGGCCCGGACAAGACCAGCGTCACGTTCCGATACTGGTTTGAACTGCGGTGGATATGGCTCAAGTGGCTGCTGAATTCATTGGTGTCGTGGCGTCTTCGCCGAGATATCCGCGCCCGCCTTCAAGGACTCAAAAATGGTGCTGAGACACTAGGACTGTTTCAGTTGCTTTCATTGAAACCGCAAGAAAACGCACGTGATCTCGACGCAATTCGGTGATCTGCCTTTCACTCCAATTCGATCCCCAATGTCTTGCGATTGTTATTGATCGTCTGGCGCTTCGGTACGCCTGCGAGTTTCGCGATATCGTGGATTCATCTCCTGCTGATCGGCAGTCGCCAGCTTGCGATATTCCGTGAGCAGTTTTTGAAGTTCGGCCTCGTCAAGTGAATCCAAGTCTATAATTGAATTTCTGGCCTCTTTAATTGCACGCAGTAGCTCGTCCAGTTTGACTTGGATCGCAATGCTGTCTCGATTCTGCGTGTTTTGAATGAGAAAGACCATCAGGAACGTGATGATGGTCGTCCCCGTATTGATGACCAGTTGCCAGGTATCGCTGTATCCAAAGAACGGTCCGCTGACAGCCCAGATGAAGATGACCATCAGCGCGACGGCAAAACTGGATGCGTGTCCAACCTGCCAGGAGACGGCTTGTGCGGCATGAGAAAACCAGTGATTGAGTTTCATGAATATCAAGCCCCCGGGGCGTGGGAATTCACCCACGCTGCGAATAATCAGATGCCTCCTGCAGAAAGAACGTGCACATCTATATGAAAGACGGCAGAGAATTGTTGCTCCGCGAAATTCAGTTTCGGCGTCAGGCGAGGTTGAGTCTCAAATCCTCATTGATCCGCCGTACCTCAAATCTGAGCTGCCCCAAATGTGCACCGCACATCGCTTCGAAAAGAACATAGTGAACAGGCATTGCAACCCATTCTGCTTTGTGATAGCAAGTCATTGTTAACTTATTACGCCCCGTGTCGCGGCTTGGGTTCAAACCCGCTTGGCGATACCGAATCTCGCACTGTCAACTGGCGTTGGGCACCGGTAACGGCGGCGATGCGGGGACCGTGTAATCGCGTTCTACTGCCGCTCTGACGAGTTGCCGGGTTTCCTGAGATGAGATGCCGGCGAGGCTTTCGATCCTCTCGGCGGTTGCTGCCAGATTTTCGTCTTTGATGGCGTCCCGGAACCAGCGAGAATAATCGCCTTCGTGCAAGTGGTAGTCCCACGTTGCGTCATCGACACCGTCACCGATCTCCAAAAACATCATCAGGTTTTGAGCGCGCAGCTTGAGCTGCCCCTTGGGCCCGCGAAAGTAAAAACTGCGATCGGGCGGAAGTTCGCCTTCGGCATATTTTCGGCTGTGTCGACGACGTTCCATCTGGCAAGGGTGTGCCTGCACTTTCACAGGCGGCCCGCCAGTATCGCGTGCCCACATCAGAAGTTCACCCTGCTCGAGTTCCACTTCCTCGAAGTCGGGAACCTTCTCCGAACCGACTTTAGCAAACTCAGACAGAGTCGTTGCGGAGTTCGCGCCGACGGCTAAAACTGTGTTGATCCGTCCCATCAGTGACGTGGAAAGGAGTTCTGGATGAACCGTTACGAACAAGACATTGCGCAATTCCGCTGGAAGAGTCCCGTCAGGTGGCAGCCATTCCGCCGGCATCAGGTGGTGGGCCTCGTCCAGGATCAGCCAATGTGGCCGGCCCGTCTGGCTGCGTAATTGCAGTATTTTAGGTAAGAGTTTCAAAAAGAAAGGGGGGCGATCAGGGATTGGCATCCCGGTCATGCACACGACGGCATTACTACCGGGATTCTCGAGCAGTCGTAAGATTTCATCTTCACGTGGAGGCGATTTCGGCCCGCCAAAAATGACTGCCCCCGGTAATTCATGATAATCCCCTTCTGGATCAATCAGACAGAATTGATATTTCTTATCGACCAATGATTCGACAATTCGTGTGGTGACCGTGGACTTTCCGCTGGCAGAGGGGCCAGAAATCAGGATACTTTTCCCATATGGGGGCAAGGTGACTTCACTTCCGTCACTGCTTCCGAGTTCCAGATGGTGGCGCAGAATCCGCAGGTCGAGATCAGCAAGATCATTACTGGTCATTCTGTCGATCAATTCGGTAACGCCTGCGCCACGATTGTCACGTGTGACAAGGTCTGCCGTTTCTTTGACGGCAGGCAACGCGTTTGCAACGGCGACTGAAAATTCACACAGACGCAGGAATGCATGATCATTTTCTGCGTCTCCGACGCCGACAGCATTGTGTTCTGAGATTCCCATTTCCTTGAGCGCCGCCAGCAGGCCAGTTGCCTTATTGACACCGGCGGGAAGCACCATCACCGCTCCCTTGTTGAAGATCACCTGATATTCGAGCCCCAGTTCGCGGATGGTCTCCAATACCGTTACCTGGTGGGGTTCCCAGGTGGCAATGATAGCTCGGCCCACTGACATTGGGGCGACGTTTTTGTCATGTAATGCCTGGATGAATTTCTCGGACGGCGCTTCCGCCAGAAGCCGTTCTTCCTTTGTCGAAGGCCGATACAGGAGCGCGCCATTTTCGACAACGACCCATTCGAACAGATCAATTTCGGGAAATGTCTGAAGCAGCTCGGGTAATTCGCGGCCCGTCACCAGGACAAGTCGTCGCCCGGTCGCCAGCAACCTCTTCATCGCATCGATTGTCGCGGCATCGACATGCCCATCCGTTGCAATCGTTCCGTCGTAGTCCGTAGCCAGTACGTGGTAACGCATGTTCTCGATCCTCGATGGTTCATTTTTCGATGATTTATTCCGGCGTATTCTTGTAACGCTCAGAGAGACTTGCGATCACCGCCAGCAGTTCCACTGGTTCGATCGGCTTGGGAAGATGAGACTGATAACCTGCCTGAAGTGAACGAATACGATCTTCTGGACGCGCGAACGCGGTCAATGCGACCGCTGGAGTTCTGACACCGCTCTGCCTGATATTTCGCATGAATTCATAGCCATCCTGCCCCGGCATTCCAATGTCGCTGACAATGACATCGGGTTGAAACTCGGCGAAAATCTGTTGGGCCTCGTCTGCCGACGCCGCGATCTCGGGAATTGCTTCGTATTCCACCAGAAATCGCTTCACGAGTTCCCGTGCATCGGGCTCGTCATCGACCACGAGGACCTTGACTCCTCGCAGAGTCATCGGCTCACCCTGTCCCGTCAGATTCAACGAGGAAACGGGACGAGGTAACGCTTCATCAGGTTGTGTCGTGGGGACAACCAAGGGAATGCAAATTGTGAACGTGGTTCCCAAGTCCTCTCCCGGGCTTTGTGCACGAATCGTGCCACCATGTAACTCCACCAAAGTTTTCACAATCGACAGCCCCAGTCCCAGTCCTCCATGTTTGCGCTTGATGGAACCATCCGCTTGACTGAAACGTTCAAACAAATGGGGCAGAAAGTCCGAAGAAATCCCCACCCCATTATCGCTTACGGCCAGTTCGAGATGGGAATTGACCTGTCGCAAAGCCAGTCGAATCCATCCCCCTGACGGAGTGAATTTGATGGCATTTGTCAACAGGTTCCAGATCACCTGCTGCAACCTGCCGGGGTCTCCATTCACGTACCCTTCTGTTCGGTGCAGCTCTTTCTCAAGCCGTATCCCCTTCGCATTGAGGGCCGGCAGCAACCCTTCGATTGCAGCATTGATGACTGTTGAAAGGTCAATGCGCTGGACATTCAACCGGACTTTGCCCGAGATGATTCGGCTCATATCGAGCAGATCTTCTATTAACTGGCTCTGGATCCGGACATTACGATCAATGACGTCGATCCCTTCTTCGATTGTGGCAGGATCGTTTTTGGTCATCTTCAACAGTTGGGTCCAGCCAAAAATGGCATTCAATGGAGTTCGCAATTCGTGACTGAGAGTCGCCAGGAACTCGTCCTTCATGCGGCTGACCCGCTCCGCCTCCAACCGAGCTGCCCGTTCGCTGTCCAGGAGTTCCTGTTTTTCAATGGCCTTTTGACGCATTGAGGTAATGTCTTGCGTTGTTCCATCAAAGCAGATGGGATTTCGCCGGGTGTCATAGTAGGTCCGTCCTGTCGCCCGTACCCAACGAATCTCGCCGGACGGAGAAACAGTCCTGTATTCGATATCATAGGGTGCCCCATAATTGACGCAGACATCAATCGCTTGGCGAACTGGATCTCGATCTTCCGGATGTAAGACCTCATAGAACTTGTGCAGATTGATTTCTTCATCCGGGCGCATCCAGAAGTGCGCTTTGCACCGCGCATTCCAGGTAATTTTTTTCTCCAGCGGAATTTCGCAATGAAATGTTCCGAGGTCCGAGGCTTCAAGAGCGATCTGCAGGCGCTCACGCAGTTCACGAGCCTGAGTTTCGGCAGCGGCAATCGCAAAAAACTGCTCACGGCTTTGATATTGACGTTCACGCGCCCGAAGTGCGGCCTGAACCACACTGACAATCGACCGCATGGGCGCAGGACGTTCCATGAGGGTCACATTTCTCAATGCCCTCAGAACATTTGTGGCTGCGGGTGATTGAACACCACCTTTCACCATCAGTATGACTGGTAAATCCGACCAGCTGGGCTGTCGTTCCAATGAATCCAGAAACAGGGAGATATCAGGATCGAAAATGACTTCTTCCGTCAGCAAAACCACACCGACTCCCAGGCGCAATTCCTGAACCACTGTTCCCAAATCGGAACAGACGACGCACTCCAGTCCAACATGTGTCAGAAGTTGACAGGTGACTTCCTGGTCCCTCCGAGTCGGCACTTTCAGCAGGACTCGACGTTCCAGCAATTTCGTGGCCTCAGCCGTTGAGCCAGACATCTTGTTTTATACGTCACTTTCATTCGACTTCAATTCGACAGGAACACCAGTCAAGATTCCGCGAAATTTTGTCAGTGGTTCGCCCAAATGGATGCCCTGATCATCGAACCACAATTCGCGAATGCTTTCTTCGTGAGGTCCACTTCGCTTCTTCACGACCGAAATTGCCTTCTTCACCTTTCCGGCATACTCGAAATAACGCAACAACACAACGGAATCCGCCAGGTAACTGGTATCGACGGGAGATTGCATCGACGATCCAAGCATCCCATGCTGAGCCACTACGAGAATTGTCGTAACACCCTGTCTGCCGAGATAGCTTAAGAGCTCATGCATCTGAACAGTCAGGAATTGCTCTTCCGGCATGGCGTTCAGATATCCATTCAGACTGTCAATGACCACGACTCGAGCTTGATGGAGTTCTACTGACTCACGGACCATTTGGGCGAACTCGCCCGGTGACACTTCGGCCGGGTCCATCGGTCGTATTGAGACCTTACCCCCATTGATTTCTTGATCAACATGGATGCCCAGAGACTTCATTCGAGCGTAGAGAGTCGCCGGGCTTTCGTCAAATGCAAACACGACAGAATGTTCACCTCGATGGGCTGCAGCAACGGCATACTGGACTGCAATGGTGGACTTACCCGAACCGGCAGGGCCCAGCAGCAAGGTACTTGTTCCACGGTCTGGTCCGCCTCCCAGTAAAGTGTCCAAAGCTGTAATGCCGCTTTTGATACTCTCATTTGGGAAGAGTTGGGTGTGTTCCGCCGCGACGAGACGCGGAAAAATCGTCAGGCCACCCTTCACGATCGTAAAATCGTGATAGCCACCACGGTAACTCGTCCCACGCAACTTGATAACGCGTAAGCGCCGCCGCGCCGCCCCATAAACGGGCGCCAGTTGTTCCAGGGAGATCACACCGTGCGCGATACTGTGCAATTGCAGATCGGAGCCGTCCGAGGTCCCGTCATCCAGTAGAAGGACTGTACACTTTCTGCCGATAAAGAATTGCTTCAACGCGAGGATTTGCCGTCGATAGCGCAATGAATTTTGAGCGAGCAGCCGCATTTCGGAGAGAGAATCGAAAATGACGCGGCCGGGATTGACTTGCTGTACAATTTCCAGAATTCGTTTCGTGGTTTCCGTCAGTTCCACTTCCGAGGGATGATACATTGTCAATTGGGTCTCACCATCGAGATCCTTTTCTTCCGCCAGCAATTCGAAGATTTCAATTCCTTCCAGACCCCAACCATGAGACGCGGCGCCGGCCAGCAATTCCTCCTTGGTTTCCGAAAGCGTTATATACAGGCACTTTTCGCCCGCGTTCACGCCTTGCTGCAGATACTGCAGCGAAAGTGTCGTCTTACCTGCCCCTGGATTCCCTTCCAGAAGATACAACCGATTCGGAACAAACCCGCCCGCGAGGATGTCATCCAGGCCCGGAACTCCCGTCTGCGACCTTCTGGGGCTCTCTTGAGATTCGGCGCGACTCACTGATGATTCTCCTGATGTCTCTCTGAAATTAAACGGAGGACGTCCGATGTGGTTTCTGTGGTCAGTGACAGAAACCAGATGAGACGCCCTCCGAGTGTTGATCTTTTGGGGTCGACAACGTCAAAAGACAATTTTCGCGGTAACTCACCCGACCTTATTCTTGGAAAACAGGATCTCATTTTCAATTGTCATGCTGATTTCTTTCCGTACATTTCGGTGCTCTCTTTGATTGACCAACAATCGCGGTCGATCCCGCTGAGCAAAAAACCGCAAAGCCGGCCATTTTCGAACGGGATCCGAGAGGCAACATTGGTGACCGATCTCTCTAAGTTGAAACCGATGCAGCGAAGCGACGCAGCAGTTTCGCCAGGCGACGTCGCTTGCACGGAAGTCTCATAAAGTTCCGCGAAATGCCTGAAGCGGAAACGACAAAACCAGCCAACCCAGAACACATATCTCGCAGGAGAAGCATCTCGACTGGACTGGTTTCGCCGCTGCATTCTTATTTCGTGGCCCCTGGTACCGCAGCTTCCGCACCGGTCGAGATCGACTCGGCCTTTTCATCGATAAAGATCTGGCGGGCCCGTCCGGCTTCCTCACTGTTGTCCGCATGAACCGCCAGCAGGATGTTCCCTTCGCGCAACTTGCCTTCATACCGTTGCGCTTCGTATTCGGGAATGCCCATACCGACCAGCGCGCCTGAAATGCCTCCCAGCGCTCCACCCGCCGCAGCGCCTGAAAGCGCCGCCATAATAGGTCCCGCAGCGATCAGCGGGCCGACACCTGGAATGGCAAGCGCTCCCACACCGGCCAGCCAGCCCAACGCTCCACCGAGAATGGCGCCGGAACTGACCCCAACCGCTGCACCTTCCGGTGCCTTGGTGGAATTTTGATGAGCGAAGTCGCGAGTCCCCTGCTTGTCGGGGAACAGAGCGGAAATATCATTGGCCGAGAAACCGGCGATACGCAGGCGATCGGTGATCGCAGCAGCCTGAGAATTGCTTTTCACGAGGCAGTAAACACTGGACATAATTTGCTTCTCCTTGATGAAGACGAGTTGATCGCGGACTCAACATTTCCTTGTGAGCCCGGTGGCGTAAGCCCCGGGATTCTTCCGCCTCTAATCCCAGGGCCTACGCCACCGGGCTCACAGAACGATTTGCTATTGGGCGAGCTCAAGTTTGTTGTCGACATTGTCTTTGCCCGCAAGTTCGTGGGCGATTTTGACAATCGTGTCGAGTTCGTGCTGAGTTTTCACTGGCCCGCGCAAGGTGACCTTGCCGTCCGCTGTGATGATTTTCACGTTCTGTGCAGCCACAGAAAAATCTTTCTCTGCCATCACGCGTTTTCGGATATCAGCGGTCTTATTGATATCCGACTGATTTTCATTTTGATCGATGGGCGTCTTGGTGGTTCCTGATCGATCGCGCTCATTGACCGCACTGTTGTCAGCAGGTGTCTTCTCAACAGTGGTGGTGGTCGTCGTCTTTTTGTCACCCTTGTCGGTGACCGTGGTTGTTTTGTTTGTCGCCTTGTTCGTACTGGATTCCTGGCATCCGCTAACGGCCAGCACTCCAAATGAAAGCAGGAGTACTAATCTCATGGGTTATCCTTTCTGACACGTCTCGACTGTCCACGATGCACGCACGGAACGCTCGCGGTGATCCATTTGACGTCGAATTGAATCGGTCCAGACATCCTGGAAGTCCATTCCAGGACGCCACTTGACTTCAACAATGCACTTCACGTGCCAAAAAAGGATGTGTATCGAAATGCCAGGCCCGCAGACGCAGCGTCCCGCCGCTTGACAATCTTCGTAGCTGAATTCGTGAGAATTCGGGTCCTTCAGAACGGGCGCCCGAAGTCTCACGACATCAGCCACCGAAAGACCCACCTTTGAAGGATCGTGTGCCACTGCTTTTCCGATGTACTCATCGGACAAGCAGTGCCCTGCACCGATCGTTCAATAGCACTGCTTAGCAACCGAGTACAGTTACGAAGCAGTGGCACTGCAATTAGAGCGCTTTAAGTTTGCATGTTCCTAAGAAAGAGAGTGTTTATTCATGGCTCCCCTCGCCCTGGCCCCAAAGAGCGAACAGGGGCGGGGGGAGGGGCGGGGGGGAAAGAGGAACACGCAAACTTAAAGCGCTCTAAATCTGAGAATCCCAAATCGATGTGTTGACAAAGCACTAGGGATGTGATGTTTCCAGAGCTTGCCCCTGTCGTTGAATTTCCTTTCGCAGTACCTGGATCTGCATTGGCGACGCAAGTGGCTGCGGGACTTTGGAAGATGTCGTTCGCAACACGGTCATCGACCGCTCTCGAAGTGGTAAACTGTCCCCGGCACTGTGTAAGGTCGCAGCGTATTCGTGGCTTGCCGTGTTGAAAATCAGTTCCCAGCGATGATCATCATTCAAGACGGGCAACACGAATGACATGGGTTCATGATAGGCGTTCATGAGCAGCAGTAGTGTGTCGCCAACGATGTCTTCGCCGCGCACGTCCTGTTCATCAATCAAATCACCCGCCAGACGCATTCCCAGGCAGCGGACGAAACCCGCCCAGTCTTCGTCCGACATGTCTTTTCCATGACAGTTGAACCAGGTCACATCCTGGACACCGTCTCCGCGAATAGAGCGCCCCTGGAAGAATTTGCGCCGCTGCAAAACGGGTTGCTCACGCCACAGATTTGTGACGGTTTTTACGAATTCGAGAAATTCCCGCTGTTCGTCATTCAAATCCCAGTTCAGCCACGTCAGTTCGTTGTCCTGACAATAGGCGTTGTTGTTCCCTTGTTGAGTATGCCCCAGTTCATCGCCTCCCAGAAGCATGGGGACGCCTTGAGACAGCAGCAGCGTGGCAATGATGTTCTTCTTTTGCTGAAGTCGCAAAGCCTGGACATTCTGATCATCAGTCGGCCCCTCCGCGCCGCAATTCCATGAATCGTTATTGTTTGTCCCATCGCGATTCTCTTCGCCATTGGCCTCGTTATGTTTTTCGTTATAACTGACGAGGTCCTGCAATGTGAATCCGTCATGGCACGTTACGAAGTTAATACTCGCGTAGGGCCTGCGCCCACTTCGCTCGTAAAGATCACTGGATCCGCATAAACGCGTGGCAAATTCCGAAACCGTACCCCCGTCGCCTTTCCAGAACTTCCGAACACAATCCCGGTACTTGCCGTTCCACTCTGTCCATCCAGGTGGAAAATTGCCCACTTGATACCCACCTGGACCAACATCCCAGGGTTCGGCAATCAATTTCACTTTCGAGAGGATCGGATCCTGGTGAATGATGTCGAAGAAGGCACCCAGCTTGTTCACTTCGAACAATTCTCGCGCCAGCGTGCTGGCCAGATCAAAGCGAAATCCGTCCACATGCATTTCGGTGACATAGTAGCGCAGGGAATCCATGATCAACTGCAGGACCTTGGGGTGCTGCATGTTCAAGGTGTTTCCGCAACCGGTAAAATCCATGTAGTATCGCGAATCTGGGGCGAGGCGATAGTAGGCCGCATTGTCGATCCCGCGCCAGGACAACGTCGGCCCCATTTGATTTCCTTCGGCCGTATGATTGTAAACCACATCCAGGATGACTTCGATTCCCGCAGCATGGAATGTGCGGACCATGATCTTGAACTCATGGATCTGGCTGAGTGCATTCCCGGGTGCACCATAGCTCAGATGCGGCGCGATAAAGTTGAGCGTGCTGTAGCCCCAATAATTCGCCTGTCCGCGCTCCGCCAGGTGCCTGTCGGTCAGACTTTGATGAATCGGCAATAATTCAATTGCAGTGACGTTCAATTCCTGAAGATGCTTGATGATCGCCTGGTTGGCCAGGCCGGCATAGGTGCCACGCAGCTGTTCGGGCACCTCCGGATGCCGCATCGTCATGCCTTTGACATGGGCTTCGTAGATGAGTGTGCGATGCCAGGGCGTCCGCGGTGGACGGTCGTCGCCCCAAGTGAATGCAGGATCAATAACCATCGCCAGCGGTGCGAAGGCCGCGCTGTCAAGTTCGCTGAAGCTGAGATCGTCCTGCCCCATCTGATAACCGAACAGGCTGTCATCCCAGCGGGCATGCCGCCCCAAAAGTTTGGCATAGGGATCCAACACAATCTTATTCGGATTAAAACGATGTCCTTTTTCGGGCTCGAACGGCCCGTGGACTCGATATCCATACAATTGACCAGGAAGCATTTCCGGAAAGTAAGCATGCCAAACCTGATCAGTCGTCTCGGTCAACGGAATGCGTTGACTTTCCTTCGTGGACTCAGCGGAATCAAACAGGCAGAGTTCAACCTTGGTACCGTTTTCGCAAAACAGTGCGAAATTGACACCGCTTCCGTCCCATGTCGCTCCCAAAGGATAAGGATTTCCGGGCCAGATGCGCATGGGATGCCTTTCAAGATTTTTGGGCCATTAAAATACGAATCACGATTGCGCTGGCGACCTTCGGTGAGCCCTGGCGGGACCCAAAGGGTACGCGCCCCGGGGTGATTCGCCTGAATTCCCGGGGATGATGCCAATGGGTACTAACTTTGTGATTAATCTGATGAGGGGTACGGCGCTAGTTCAATGGTACTCACTTTGTTCCTGAATTCGTGAGCGGATCGGCGCTAGCCGCCGGTTCTTCCTGCGAAAACGCAGTTTTCGCACCGGCGGCTAGCGCCGTTCCGCTCACAAACTGAGTGCCAACTAGCTCACCGGGAATGTTGCCCTGATTGGTTTCGACAGTTATCGATACGCCTATCCTAAGTGAGGTGCTTCTCGCGAACTGCAAATCCCATTCCCTATGAATCATTGAACTCAATGAGTGCCGTATGAATTAATTGTAATTCGTTCATATCAGAATTTGCCACGTCGCGACAGCACGACACATCAAGGATTTCTCGACCCCAAAGCAGGAAAAAAACTTTTATCTTGCCGCTGCTCGTCAAACTGTCATCGTGGCTGTTGACCGTTCACGAGTTCTTTTACGGTCATCTTCCCGAAAGGAGTCCCCGCAAGAACGGCCCCCGTTACAGCCACTAGCAGTGAGAAATGGAGACAGGAATGGGGCAAACTGTTCCATGTATATCCCCCATTTCTCCTGAACCATCCGTTCAATGTCGTTTCAAATCTTACTGCATTAGCAGCGACGTAGCAGTTTGCAACGAATAAGCGGGTTTCTTATGAAGAAGTCATGAATCAGTGCCAGCGGCATTGATCTTGCGAGACGTTCAAGATGAGAGACACATTCTCTTCCCACGTCATTCTCGACGTGGGCGTGGCTCTCCCTTTCCTCAGAACGATCCGCACCTCGGGAGCGGATGACATTTCCTCAAGATGGAGTTGGTTCAATGTCACGGAACGTCATATTCACCTCGGCCGTTGTGGCCCTCGCCAGCAGCTTCGCTCTGTTTGCGGACCCTAAGATCCAACCTGATCCAGTGGGACCGCCAGATCTCACCGCGGCGAAAGCGACAAAGCAGGTGGTGCAAGCGAAGACCGAGCGCGCCGTAGAAGGTCGCTCCAATAAGGCCGATCGACAGGGGCAATCAAAAACCTGTGATCATGCAATGGCTTCCTGTATCGCGATCGCGAATCAGGAAGAAGTCGCTCTTGGCGAACTCGGCAGCAAGAAGGGGCAGAATGAAGACGTGAAGGCATTCGCCCAAATGCTTGCCCAAGATCACCAGGCGTTTCTTGAGAAGCTGCGGCAATTCGCGCCGGAAGCCAGCGCAGCAGGCTTCTTACGGAATGACACTCGCGAAGTGAACGCGAAAGCGCCACGGGCTCAAGTCACACAGGCTGCCGCAGACGACGCCACCAAGGAAGAAGTCAAGATTGAAAAGACGGCGGCGACTGAAGAATCCGAAGACAAGGACTCCGACACGAAGGAAGCCACTACAAAGGAAACGACCACCAAGCAATCCACCACAGTCAAGGAATCCAATGGTGCCGACCGTGACGCCGCAGATAATGGCGCCCGTCAACTGCAGATTGAACGCGAAGTCGCTCAACAGTGTCTCGCGCAGGCGACAGAAAAGCTCAGCAGCGAATCGGACGAGAAATTTGACCGCTGCTTCATCGGTATGCAGATCGCAATGCACCAGGGGATGAAGGCCCGATTAACCGTCTATCAACGCCATGCTTCCAGTGAACTCTCACAAGTCCTGGCAGCCGGTCTGCAAAAGACGGAAGAGCACCTTGCCAAGGCGGAAGACATCATGAAATCTTTGGAACAGGATTCCAGCACATCATCCAAGAAGGTCATCCGCCAGAAGACGAAGACAACCACCAGGACGGAAGCCAAAGAAGAGGATGGCGACGACAAGAAAGAATAGTCAGCCCCAGGTTTGAAGCAAAACTCCACACCTGCCAGCGGAGTTTGTAGCAGCAGGCAGCGAATTGAAGGCGATCGCGAATTGATTCCAGGATGCAGATTCGGAATCAAAATCGCAGTCAAATCCAATTCGCTGCCTTTTTCATTAACAATATTCCGGCGTCGCGGGGTCGGGCGTTCCAAATTCAGATTTGGCCAGCAGCGCAGGTCGAACATTCCGAAATCTCTTGGCTAAATGTGAATTTGGAACTCCCGACCCCTCCTGCGATGACTTGATCCCGACTCCCCTCACGATTACGCTGCATCATCATGATGCACACTCAATCTGGATTTCGGCCTTTTCTCTTACTGGTAGTCGCCAGTTTCGTCTTGATCTCCACTCCTTTGTTCGGGAAGGAGATCGATTTCGCCCACGATATCGTTCCGATTCTCAAAAGGCATTGTGGTAAATGTCACACGGGCGACCAGAAGAAGGGAAGCTTGTCGCTCAATACGCGCGAAACACTTCTGGCGGGTGGGGAATCAGGCAAAGCGGTGAGCGAAGGAATGGGCTCGCGGAGCGAACTGATTCAACGGATCCTTTCGACAGACGAGTCATTAAGAATGCCGCCTGAAGGTCCGCGAGTTTCTCCCGCTGAAATTGCATTGTTGACGCAATGGATCGATGCCAAAGTGCCTTGGGAGCCCGGGTTCACATTCGGCAAGCGGAATTATGAACCCCCATTGGCGCCGCGTCGTCCGGAATTGCCCCCGATCGTCGAAGGCCGCACGAATCCGATTGACCGGATCATTGATGCCCACTTGGCAAAACTGAAACGCAATCGACTATCTGTTGTGGATGATGCCGCATTCGCACGCCGTGCTTCGCTCGACATCGTAGGATTGTTGTTGCCACCTGACGAATTGGCGGCATTCCTGGCGGACAGGCAGGCGGGGAAACGACAAGAACTGGTACAGCGCCTGCTCGCGCGTGATGTCGACTACGCGGAACACTGGTTGACATTCTGGAATGATCTGCTGCGTAATGATTACACAGGCACGGGATTTATCACTGGTGGACGTAAGCAAATTACCAAATGGCTGTATCATGCGCTGGTGACCAATCGCCCGTACGACGAAATGGCCCGCGAACTGATCGCGCCACCGACTTCGGAAAGCGCCGGATTTGCAGACGGAATTCGCTGGCGTGGGGATGTGAGTGCCGGGCAGACAGTAGAAATCCAGTTTGCTCAAAGCGTGGGACAAGCGTTCCTGGGGATCAATCTCAAATGTGCGTCGTGCCATGACAGTTTTATTGACCGTTGGAAATTGAGTGAGTCCTTTGGCCTGGCGGCGATTTATTCGACTCGGCCACTGGAAATCCATCGTTGTGACAAGCCGACAGGGCAAACCGCGGCGGCAGCGTGGCTGTTTCCGGAACTGGGCCAGATCAATCCGAATGCGCTGCAGCCAGAGCGACTGAAGCAACTCGCGGCATTGATGACCCATCCCGGTAATGGTCGATTCACCCGGACGATTGTCAATCGCATCTGGCACCGCATGCTGGGCCGTGGCATCGTGCATCCCACGGACGCGATGCAATCGGAACCCTGGAGTGCGGATTTGCTTGATTTTCTGGCCAGCGATTTCGCGGATCACAAGTATGATTTGAAGCAGACGATCGCGCTCATTGCGGCCTCGCACGCTTATCAGGAACAAGTCCAGCGTATTACGAAGGATCTCGACGATCGAACCTACGTCTACGAAGGCCCGCGCGCCAAACGACTGACCGCCGAGCAATTCCTGGATGCGGTCTGGCAGCTGACGGAGACAGCTCCCACACGCATTGACGCACCAGTGTTGCGTGGAAGAACGGGTTCGGATCCGAATTCGCCAGGGCTGGTTGGAAAATGGGTCTGGTCCCGGGCCGATGTGGCCCAAGCTGCTGCAGGCGAGACCATCACCCTGCGAGGTACCTGGGATATCAAGGGGGAACCGACTCAGGCCTTGGGCGCGATCTCGTGCGACAATTCCTACCTTCTGTCGATTAACGGTCAATTTGTGCAATCTGGCGAGAACTGGGAAGTCCCTGATGCAATATTGCTGACGAACCGACTGAAAGCGGGAAAGAATGAGATCGTCATAGTCGCGAAAAACGGTGGCTCCGGTCCGAATCCGGCGGGATTGTTTTTCGAAGCTCGGTCGTATCGTCCGGACGGTTCGTTTGAGTCACTCGGCACAGGCGATCAATGGCAGTGGACATCCAAACAACCCGAACGGAACGGCCACTTCAAGACTGAACCGGATGACTGGAAACCAGCGGTTCCTGTCTCGAATCCTGAAGTTTGGGCGTCACGGCTGGATCCCGAGTTCAGATCGATGCTGGCAACCGGTGGAAAGTCCGCCGGATTGATGGTGCGGGCGTCGCTGGTCAAGAGTGATTTCCTGATGCGGTCACTGGGACGTCCGAATCGAGACCAGATTGTCAGTGTCCGGCCCGCGGATCTCACCACCTTGGAAGCCATCGATTTGTCAAACGGCCAGATTCTGGCGGAGATTCTGACTCGTGGCTCCAAGAAACTACTGGCGCGGAAGTGGCAGTCCTCCGAAGAATTCGCGCGGTGGGCCTACCACTACGCCCTCAGCCGCGAACCCTCGACCGAAGAACTGACCGTCCTGAAGGAAGCACTGGGAGAGAAACTGACAGAACAGGGCATTCAAGACGTACTTTGGAGCGTCATCATGCTGCCCGAATTTCAAATGGTCAGATAAATCTGCTAACTGGACACAAGATATTGAATGATCGCTACAATCCAGCTCAGCCACACGAGCAAATGCGCCAACATGAGCCAATGAATGACATCTTGCGTCAACGTCGAACTTGCCTTGACCGAATTGGCAAGAAGCATGAGTGCACGCCCACCACTAAGAATAGGAAAAGGGATCAGATGAAATGCCGAACCCTTTGCCATTAAGACCGCTAATATCGAGACGAGAGGCTCTTGCTTTATGAATTCGATCGCATTTGCCAAATAACGCTGCCCTGTAAAACGGGGGCTTAATGTGCCCCATAGAACCTCTTGAAACGTCGCGAGAAATTCCCGCCAGGCGCGTTCGCCAAGCAGGAGAACGGCGATTCCTGCGCACAACACTGGTCCAGATAAAATCACGACCGTTTTCTTCCAGGTTGGCTGTGCATCAAACGCGTTCGTGGTATCCACATTATCCATCGAATCCTCAATCGCGGATTTGAATTCAACATGCCCTGAAAAAGGGATCAGTCTAAATGAGAAAATTCCGTAATGCAGCAGTCGGAGACCAATTCCGATCGAGATTTCACGCACGGTGATGCCGAATAGTTTGCCGATACTCGCCATGACGAACAAATGGCAGCCACAAAAGATAGTGAGCGCCAGGTACAGTTTGATCAGCCAGTGCATTTGCAGATGTTAAGTTCTGTGGAATTGTTGTTTGAGTTGTCTAAAACAAAACAATAAACTTTGCCCTCACCTCGCGACTCAAGTATGCTCGACAGGCGACAGGGGTATGGGGTGAAGAGCGATAATTTTCGGGTGCTCTCGCCGCCAACTTCGTTCTCTGACGTTCTGTGACGATTTGAGTCTCGAAGTCTTTTTGTTGACTCCAGATTCGATAATGATCGCCATCCTAAAAAATGGATCGTTGTGAGGCAAACCACGCGCAATCAGCGAAACGTAACGATTTTTCGCCCTGATTTGTAGTCGTCAAGATCGAATGTTGGCCTGGAAATTGGTTTTTGACGGAATCGGAATTGTCCATGATCGACAAATCAATTATCATGCATATGTTGGAAGGTGATGATTCGAGATGCTTATGGACAGGTTAAAAACCTGTCCTACGGAATTCGAAATCGATGGAGGAGTTTGGCCCATGGCGTCGATCTTGCGTATGCTTGGCAGTCCGCGACGTTGTTGCGATGGTCTGACACGACGTGAAACACTGGCAGCAGGGGCTCTGACCTTTCTCGGTGGGGCATTCAATCATGAATCGCTTCTGTCCGCCCAAGCCGCAGGACAGTTACAGCATGGCAAAGCCAAGAGTGTGATCGTTCTGTATCTTCTCGGCGGAGCCGCCACGCAGGACATGTATGACCTGAAACCGAATGCACCTACGGGTGTTCGGTCAATCTTCGCGCCGATCAGCACGAATGTCCCCGGAATCGAGGTCTGCGAGCACTTGCCGAAGATGGCGAAATGGATGCATCGGACGGCCCTAATTCGCTCCCTCAATCACAAGGCCGGCTGCCATAACTGCCTGCCCAGTTATTCCGGACACGAAGCCACATTGCCGGATCAGCATCCGCATGATACCGATCCTCCGAGCATGGGCTCGGTGTGTGAGTACTTCAACACAAACTCAGGGCCCGACCAGTTGCCGGCCTACGTGTACATGCCCAACTGGCTGGGTTGGGGACAAGCGTTTCGCCGCGGCGGTCCTTACGGCGGGTTCCTCGGAAAGCGGTACAACGCATTCACGACCGAGTGCAATCCGACGATGGATGCAGGGCTGACGGCTGCGGCCGGTACTCCCCGCACCGTTCGCGGTATGCCGATCCTTCCGGACAGCCGGTTGCCGACAGACATGACCATCGATCGCTTCAGCCGCCGCAAAGACCTGCTGAAGCAGATTGACGACGAACGCCGCCGTCTCGAAACGACCGGGATTATTGAACGCTACAGTGAAACTCAGCAGCGGGCATTGGGCCTCCTGAGTGCTTCGAAACTGACGGATGCATTCGATCTACGAAAAGAAGCACCACAGATTGTGGAGCGGTATGGCAACACTCTGTTCGGCAACAGTGCCCTGGTGGCTCGGCGACTTGTCGAGCGCGGCGTGCGGTTCGTCAATGTCACGTTCGATTTGTATGAGCGTCCGACGCTGATTGATTATGATGCCTGGGATACCCACACGAAGAATTTCAGCATTCTGAAAGATAACAAACTGCCGGTGTTCGATACTGTCTATTCAGCACTGATGGAAGATCTGGAATCGCGTGGGCTGCTGGACGAAACACTAGTGTACGTCACCAGTGAAATGGGCCGCACACCCAACGTCAACGGAAACGGCGGTCGTGACCACTGGACCTATTGTTACGGCAGTATGCTGGCCGGGGCTGGAATCAAAGGCGGCACCGTCGTTGGTGCCTCGGACGCGACCGCGGCATATGTCAAGGATCGGCCCGTTAGCACGACCGAAATCTGTTCCACCATCTACGAAATCCTGGGCATCGATCCCGAGACCCGCGTTCCGGATCAACTGGGAAGACCTTATTCTGTGGGTATGGGAGCGGAGCCAATTCGCGAATTGATGGCCTGAATTTCCGTGGTGGATTTCAGAAATCGGCCGCGAATTAAAAGAGACTGCGAATGGGAAAGATACAATTTGGTAGCGAAGACGATCTAAACTTAGATCAGGTGAGAGGGACTTAACTTTCATTTGCCGGAGATTACCAGATTCGGAATTCGCAAGATTGGCCTGCTCCAACCCGGTAGGACACTCCGTAAAGGATTTTCAGTAAGTGAATCCACAATTGTTCTGCAAAGGCTACGAATGTAAACAGCCCCCGAATGGGGTGGCCCCATGTCAGCCCAAGGTGAATCCACTGGTTAAGTTTGATCAAAACGGATCTCAACCCCCAACATGGCTACCTTTGCAGCACAACTGTGGATTTCACCCATCAAAAATCCTTCACGGCGACTGAAGAGGCTCAGCGTGAATCGGATGCTTTTGTGCCCATTCGCGGTCTCCTTTAATTCTCGGCCGATCCTTTTTCGTCCGCGTTCAAGGCATTAATCTTACGTGCCAACCGCTCCAGGCACCCGGCCCAGCCTTCGGCGTGACCTTTCAGTTGCCCCGCATCCCGGAAGCGTTCGTGAGTCAGAATCACGTCGGTCATTTCGCCGTTGGGTCGGAACTCCAGCGTCACCTGAGTTTCCTGGACGCAGGGTTGAGGCAAATCCCAGGCCCAGGTGAAACTCAGAATGTAGGGCGATTCGATGCGGCAGTACTGGCCTCTGACCAGATTCATGTAGGGCTTATCTTTGTGCTGCATTCCTACGCGAAAGGAGCCTCCAACTCGCAGGTCGATTTCGGCGATCGGGGTCGTGTAATCATCCGTTGGCGCGTACCAGTCGTTCATGCTGGATGGATCAGTCCAGATTGTGAACACTTTCTCAATCGGCGCATTGATCGTTCGGGTTAACTGAACTGTCGATTCGGGAGTCCGAGTCAACTGAATCACCGCTTCGTTCATCTCGCGCATCTGCTGGTACCGCTGCTCCCGATCGACTTCGATGGCTCGCATGACGATCGGATCGAATCGGGGATCAGACGTCGATTTGGTTGACGGTGGGATGCGTTCCGTGCGCGGAATTTCCCCAGTCAACATTTCGTAGAAAACCACTCCTGTGGAAAAGACATCCGCGCGATGATCGACTTGTTGAGGCGCCGCCAATTGCTCCGGTGCCATGTAGCCCCACGTTCCGGCGACTCGTGTGTTGTCCAGGTCTGTAGTCCCTTTCTGTTCCAGCCATTTCGCCAGTCCGAAATCGACCAGCCGAACGCGATTGCGGGAGTCCACGAGAATGTTTTCGGGCTTTACGTCACGGTGAACAATCCCTGTTTCATGAGCGTATTGCAGCGCTTCGCCAATCTGGGGCAGATAGTCCAAAACATCACGTTCAGCAATCGCCTTTTGAGCAATCAGGCACCGCAAACTGGTCCCTTCAACGTATTCCATGACCAGATAGAACAAATCATTCACTTTGCCACAATCGAACACACTGACAATGTAGGGATGTGTTAACTTGGCAAGTGCTCTGGCCTCAAGGACAAAACGCCGTTGTACCTCATCATCAATGCCAAATTCGGGGCGGATCAATTTGATCGCCACTGGACGATCCAGAAAGACCTGTCGTCCCTTATAGACGAGTCCCATGCCCCCCATGCCGACCATTTCCGTCACATCCAGATTGGGCAATCGGGAAGTCAATTCCGCAGGCGACGGAGGCACAAAGTTATTGGTAGAATGAAAAATTGTGGTAGGTTCGCCAGCTTGCGATGGACGTGTCATGGCAGTGATCGCCCTTTCAAACGACTCTTGACTGTTCGATCCCAATAGGGGAATCCTGCAAACTCAACGTCGGCGGCTTCTCGGCGTTGATTTAGAAAAAAAATCGGCAGCGAATAGAATCAATTCGGCTCCGAGAACAAAGGCTTTCACCAATGCCTATAAACACAAGACACAAAAGGTTCGAGACAAAGCGAACACTAGATTGAAGATGCTGATTTGGCAAAACGATGTGGGCAAAACGATTTTTCAAAACGAATAATTCCGAGGAATCAATAGTTAACGAGTAAGTTCATTTTGGATTCAAGAAGAGTGGGAAACCGTGCGAAGAGTCAATTGGGATCCATTATCGTTTTGCCCTCATCGTTTTGCCAATCCTTTCCGGGACAATCATGAAGTTTTCGGTGGTGATCTATTCAAATTCTCAATCCGATTGCAATAGATAGGTAGATCTAGCGATCTGAAGATTAAGATCCGGGTCTGTGACAGAGGGAGGATTGGATAGAAAAATGAAACCGCTGTGAATTAGGTTTTAAAATGTTTGAAACAAATAGACACGTTTCGCACAAATCTCGCAACTCAAATCTGCGAACATCTGAGTAAAGAATTGTTTAGCCACAGATCAACACAGATGAAACACGGAATAGGAAGCATTCAGACAAGAGAAAAAGCGGGCCATCAATGCCGAGTGATCGAGTCACGACATGGAACTTTGACTCGATCGTGATTTGAGAAACGGTCTGATCCGTGTTTCGTCTGTGTTGATCCGTGGCTAAATGCCTTTCACATGACCTAACATCACGGAAGATTGACGAAAAGTCTCAAAAAATAATTGGAATTTGCACCGCCCCATTCTATCCATAGACCAATTCGCCATGAAAGAAATCATCTACACCAAGGGAGACGCGACTTGCCCTCAAGGGAAGGGGATCAAGTTGATTTGCCATATTTGCAATGACCTGGGCGGATGGGGCAAAGGGTTTGTACTGGCGATTTCCAAACGTTGGAAAGCACCCGAGCGTGCCTATCGCAATTGGCATGGCGACCGGAATCGGAATGACTTCGGGTTAGGTGCGGTTCAGTTTGTTCAGGTTGAGCCCTACATCTGGATTGCCAATATGATCGGGCAACGCGGCATGAAGCAGGGGAGCGCTGGCCCCCCGGTTCGGTATGATGCAATTGAAAAGTGTCTGGAACACGTTGGGGTGAAAGCGATTGAATTGGAGGCATCAATCCACATGCCCCGGATTGGTTGCGGATTGGCTGGCGGACAATGGTCTCAAATTGAACCGTTGATCGTGAAACAGCTGACGGACCGCGGGTTGGCTGTCAGCGTGTATGATTTCGACTGAGAGCCCGTCCGAAAATGTTGGTCACGCGCAACCCAGATGATTCATACTTGGTGAATTTTCACCACCGCTCGGGCCTCGAGCAAACTTTTCGGACTGTTTTTGTGAGACGGCATGCGGATTTCATTTGATTTGGACGACACCCTCATTTGCTACCGTGACGATGTCCCCCGGGAGCCCGCGCTGCCGTGGTATTTGCGGTATTGGGCCGGCAAGGAACCGCTGCGTCTCGGGGCGCGGGCGCTCATGCGAGACCTCATCGCGCGAGGTTGGGAAGTGTGGATTTACACGACGTCACATCGTTCTCCCGACCTGATTCGCCGCTGGCTATTGTGCCACGGAGTTCATGTGGCAGGAATCATCAACCAGGATATCCATCGCGCCCACTTCGAACGATCACCACAGGATCGTCCACCCACCAAGAACCCGGGAGCGTTTGGGATCGCCTTACATGTCGACGATTCAGAATGGGTCCAAAAGGAAGGACTATTGAACGGATTCAATGTGATCGTCGTGAAACCTGACGACACAGATTGGGCGGAAAAAGTGTTACTTGCCGCCGATACACAGTGATCATCGATAGCGACCCGCAAACAGTTTCCTGCTTGTTTTCGACCACATCAATCTGAGAACATTTGAATATCGTATCGAGGGGGGTTTGATCCAATCTGTTGAGTCATTCTCGAGTGCTTCAATTCGGCGTCCGGCGACTACAAATACTATTCTTCAGATCATGACCATCGAATCCAACTCAATTTCAACCGCCTCTCATTAGTGTTAATTAGTGAATATTAGTGTTCCAGAATTGAATCAAATTGGCCATTGATTAATCAGAAACCTGGAACACTAATAAACGCTAATTAACACTAATCAAGAAATGCTAACGAGGATTGTTGAGTTGGGGGGCCAATAGCTGGATGATAAACGTTTCGATTTCATTCATGAGTCAGCATTGACTGTGATACTTTCAAACCTTGACATCATCGTTTCTCGGGCGCGGCACGAATTCGACGACAACATCATCAACACAGACCATTGCGCGGCTGCCTGCTGGAATCGTCAAATCACCCGCAGTGATTCTCTCAATCAGGATCGCCAGTCCGACCCCCATCTCAATTTCGCTCGCCCCGCTTTCCTGGCTGCGCAGCTTTTGAGTCAAGGAAACGGTCTGATAATCAGACGCTGCTGTCGCACGAATTGGCTTGAATTCCACGGTTGCGAAATCGCGTCGCCCTTTCAACGCGTTTTTCGTCAGCTCTTGATATCCAAACAGAACCAGGCGGCAACGGAAATGCTTTTGAAACTCCGCCCAGTCCTGTTCAGATCCGATTCCAGCCGCATGCATGGAAATCGTGTACGTTCCCGCTCGCGGATTGCGAATCTCCTGAACCAGCAACGCCGTTTCGGTCGCCGCAATCTTGCCGTCGGTGTTCGATGTTGAGAGGTCGTATCCGAGTGCCGCATGACACAGGCCAGAGTGTGGAAGTGCTGAGATACCGTGCAGCAACCGAACATTGAGCCAAGTAGGGGGACTGGCTCCCGCCACTGGCAATGCCTGCCAGCCTTTGAACCGCTTGTTGAGACCAATCGTGTTCAGCGGCGCTCCCGTCTCAAATCCGCGATTCAAAATCGCATCGCGCGTGTAGCCCGGAACGAGAGCCAGACTGCCGGTTGAAGGAACACGGGCCACAGTCGCGGGTTCCTCACCCAGCAAGGCGGCGAGCGGTTCGCCTTTGGTGATGTGGAACGGTCGACCGGTGGCATCGGTGAAGGTCGAACCGTGATCGATCCCAAGCAGGTGGACAATCGTGGCAGTCAAATCCTGCGGCTCCAGTTTTCGATCACGTGGATAGGCTCCGTGTCGATCGCTGGATCCATAGACTTGTCCACCGCTGATCCCGGCACCCGCCAAAGCAAAACTGAATACGTGGCCCCAGTGATCCCGTCCTCCCTGGCTATTGATTTTGGGAGTACGTCCGAACTCGCCAATCGCAACCACCAGCGTTTCGTCCAGTAGACCTCGTTGATGCAAGTCATCCAACAGTGCCGTGAATCCGATGTCAAAAATCGGGCACAGAACATCCTGCAGTCGATCCGCATTTTGAGCGTGCGTATCCCACAGCGGGTTACTGACCGCTTCATCACCGGGATCCCGCGGCCAGTTGACATGGACCAGTCGCGCCCCCGATTCCACCAGACGACGGGCGAGAATGAGCGATTGACCCCACTTGTTCAGTCCGTAACGTTCCCGCAGTTCAGGTGTCTCGCGATTCAGGTCAAACGCCATCCGTCCCTGCCCGGAAGTCAACAGGCCAATCGCTTCCTGAGAATGCCGGGTATAGTCTTGCAGAGCTGCCTGCTTTTCAATTCGATCCAGATGCAGGTTGACCTGGGCCAGTAACCGTTGTCGGTCAGATAGTCGGGCCAGTGGCACGTCACCCGGCAACGTCAGACCTTCCACCTGAAAATCGCTGGCGGACGGATCACAGACAAATCGATGCGGCTCCCATGCCGATCCGAGAAATCCCGCTGTCTGGCCTGCCGGCATGACATTGTCATTTAGCCGCATGACGTCGGGCAGCCAGACTGAGGTGAACGCCGGAGCGACAGTGCTGGGCTTCAACTGTTTGATGACAGACCCCAGATAGGGCCAATCCGTCGGACTGATCTGCCGCGATTGCTGACCTGTATAGGGATATCCGGTTAAGACCCAATAACCGCTGGCGTCGTGCAGGTCGCTGTGCGTGCAGATCGAACGAACAATCGCCAGTTTGTCGGCACACGCGGCCGTACGGGGCAAGAGCTCGCTGAACTGAATGCCAGGAACATTCGTTTGAATCGGCTGAAATTCGCCGCGAATTTCTGCGGGAGCATCGGGTTTGGGATCGAATGTTTCGTGCTGCGGCGGTCCGCCCTGCAGCCACAGATAAATCACATTTTTCGCACGTCCAAATGAGCCACCAGGACCGCCCGAAGCAGCACGAGCCTGCTGGGACTGGAGCAACATCGGAAGAGTGATGCCAAGAACGCTCAACCCGCCAACCCGAAGCAGTTCCCTGCGTGGGATTCGATCGCATAATCGCGCTGCGGTGTTGTGAAGCGAAAACATGTCAATTCCTTCGACGTGAGAACTTCTTTCGCGAACCGATCTGGAGCCATTGGAACAAGCATGACAACGGCTTATTCACCACACATCTGCGATTTCCGATATGAGCAATCCTAGCCGAGGCCGTCACTTGCCGCAACGGAATTGATCTATGGAGAGCAGAGGTCAGGCACCGATGATGGTTGTGATGAGTGGCGGCATATCGTTTGCTTTCTTATTTCAAGTGCGCGGCATGAATTCGCTCTTTGCCCGTGCCGTTACTCCTTTCTGTGTTCATATGTCCCAGGCACATTTCGTGACGGATTATGGCGAGGACCGGACTTCGATTCATAAACATCTGAATGCAAAGGATTTGCAGATTTCTTTGTCAAATGAAGAGTTGGGTGTCTGGTGAGGATACCCCCGTCCTAAGAGCGAATCACTCATCAAGATGCACGGTGGGGACAATCGGAATGCGCGGCCTTTTGCTGGCGATCGTAGCAGTGGTGCTCACTTCATTGGCACCAGCGGCACTTTTTTCCGAAGCGAAACAGAACCTCGCATCCAATTCTGTTTCGGAATCTCAGCCGAAATTCGTAAAACGCCGACCTGAAATTCAGGTCGAGGGACCTCCTGACTACAAACCTGTCGACAAGCGGGTTTACTTCATCGTGGCGAACCACTGCGAACGTTGCCAGTTCGAACTGGCGCGGCTCAATCGTCCGGGCGGTGATTTTGAAGCGATGCGGGCAGCTGGCTGGAAAATTGGTTCCGGTCCCGGAAATCAGATTCAAATCATCGATCAGGAAACGATTCCAGACTTGATCCGCGAGCTGAATGTTCGAGAATTTCCGACGGTCGCCTGTGTCATCGATGGTAAGATCGTGCGGTCATTTAAATCGGGTTGCACAACGCCTCTGGATGTCTGGACATTTGGTTGGCTGTATAAGGGACGCAACGAGCGGCCAGGTGCCATGATCCCGGAACCGGCCCGCGTCGAATCGACTGGGAGCTACCGTCTTCGCGGAAATCACTGGTCCGTCGACGGAGATTGGAATCCCCCCAAGGCGACCGTGGTGAATCACCTTCGCAGTCCCGTGCACGCCTATGGGATTGCCGCCAATTGGCAGATTGAAAACTGGTCCTATGAAGAGCTGCGGTCGCTCCATGACGACCTCCACGAGCGTGAAATGGGCAGTTCAGCGGGTTTCACTTCTCAACCCGCAAGCCGCGGAGCCGATGATCTCAGTGCGAACCGTAAGCTCAAGGGGGGTTGAGGAACGCGATGTTGAGGTCACATTCGGTGAAAGGCTCTATCATCGCCGGCTCTGTGTCGCAACATATTTCCATTCATTGATCTATTTGCGACTTTCCGCCTCCATTTTGTCTTGAGAAGGCTTACAATCAGGGAATGAAAGTAAGCATTATTCTGGAAGTCACGCCCCAAACGATGGTCTGAAATCTTTGCATTCCCACCCTAAATCCCGGATGACTCATGAATCCTCATCCTCTGTGTAATCCACTCGAACATTGCGTCTCCCGTCGCCAGTTTCTCGGAGGTGTGGGGGCCTCAGCAATGGCTGCGGGGCTCGGCACATTTGGTGGACTGGTTCGGCCAGCGGTCGCTGAAGATCTGAAAAAGCGGGAAAAGCAGGTCATATTTATCTGGCTCGATGGTGGCATGAGTCAGTTGGAGAGCTGGGATCCCAAGCCAAATACGGAATTCGGCGGACCATTTCGATCCATCGAAACTTCTGTTCCCGACATTCGCGTCTGTGAGTTGTTGAAGCACACTTCCAAGCAGATGCATCACCTGTCGATCGTTCGGAGCGTGAGCACCAAAGACGACAGCCATTCGGCCGGGGTCGCCCGGATCCAGCGGGGCGATCCCAAAAACCGTGGCGTCGAATATCCGTTTTTCGGATCGGCTGTAGCCAAACTGTTGGGGCCCTGTGAATCGGGTTTGCCTCCATATATGTGGGTGAAGCCCGGTAACGGTGGGTTTATTCCGACTGACGCCGGGTTTCTGGGGGCCAAGTATGGGGCACTGGCGTTCGGCGATGGCAAGGCTCCGGAAAGCCTGTTGCGTCCATCCACTATTTCGGAGCAGGACGAAGCATTCCGCAATGAGTTCCGCCTGAAGCTGAACTCGCGCTATGCTTCTCGGCATCGCAAGCAGAATTCCGATGCCAACAGTTATGTCTATGATGTCGCACAAAAGCTCTCGCGCCGCGGCGATCTGTTTGATGAATCAAAAGTCGCCGAACGCGACCGCGAGCGATACGGGCAGTTCGACCTGGGACGTCACATGTTGATGGGGCGACGCCTGCTGGAATCAGGTGTTCGGTTTGTCAAAGTGAATTCCTATGGCTGGGATACTCATGGCGACAATTTCAATGGCAGCCAGAGTCTGATTGGGAAGTTTGATCAGTCCTTCGCTGCCCTGATTGAGGACCTGGCAGAACGGGGAATGCTCGAGCATACACTAGTGATCGCGCTCAGCGAGTTTGGCCGGACGCCGCGGATTAATTCTCATGTGGGTCGAGACCACTGGCCTCAATGCTGGTCCATTGCCATGGCAGGTTGTGGACTGAAACATGGAGCGGTCGTGGGGGCCACAAATGAGCGGGGTGAAGCCGTTGCGACCGAACCCCATGACATCGGCCACCTGTTCCACACATGGTTCAATGCACTGGGCATCGACACGAAAACAGTCGAATACGACAATCATGGACAACCGTTACCACTGGCACACGACGGATGTGCGCCGATCAAAGAAATATTGGCATGATTGAAAGTCGCCAGTAACAAGAAACGCGCGACTGCTTTGTCAGAGGTTGAAAGAGAGATTGGGTGCCACGGACTCTGCCAGCGCGAGCTTGAAACTGATGCAGCAGGAAAGCACTGGCAAAGCCAGTGGCACCCCAAATCGATACTGCGACACAGCATCACCCTCCCCATTCCCACAGGAATAGGGAGCGTTTTTTGCATCGCAACGTTTGCCTTTTGTTAAATTTACATGAGATTTCGAAATGGCTGATGTCTCCACAAAGATCGCCAAAACTCTTGACTATAACCGTCAACTTTGGACAGCTCGGTATAGTCCCTGCGGAAAGTTCCTGTTCGCTGCAGGATACGATGCTCTGGTACATCGATGGGACGTCAGTGCGACGGAACCAAAGCAACTGGAATCGCTTCCTGGACACCACGGGTGGACTCAGCGCCTTGGATTTGCGGGTGAAACATTGCTGACTGCAGATTCCTGGGGCCGATTGATTGCCTGGAAATATGCCAGCGACAAGCCGCAGCCGGTCTGGAATCTCGAGCAGGCTCTCGCGGGGTGGATCCGAGACATGGCCTTCAGCCCGGATGGTACAATGGCTGCCGTGTCTGGCAGTGACTCCAACGTCAAACTGTATTCGATCGCAGATGGCAAACTGATCTCTGAATTCGGCGACCACCCAACGGATGTGTATAGTGTGGCGTTTCATCCTGAAGGCAAATTTCTTGTAACCGGGGACTTGAAAGGTACGGTTCGCCATTGGGATCTGACTACAAAGAAAATGGTGCGACAAATCGAGGTCGCCGTCTTGTACCGAATTGATCGGATACAGGATTGTGGAGGGGTCCGACATCTCATGTTTGATACGGCGGGAAAGCAGTTGTTTTGCAGCGGAATGAAAAATCCCGGCGGTGGATTTGCCGAAGGCGGCCCGGTCATGTTGGTCGTCAATTGGGATGGCGGAACGATTGCACAGGAAATGGAGCATGGAGATAAGACTCACGGCTTCATTTATGATGCCGCGTTTCATCCTGGTGGTTACGTCATGGCAACAAGTTGTGCGATGCCGGGTAAGGGGCTGCTCTGGTTCTGGCGTATTGGTGAGCCGAAACCCTTTTACGTGAGCGACAATCTTCCAAACGGCCGCAGTCTCAGTCTGCACCCTGACGGCAAGCGCTTGGCCATGGTTATTAGCGTGGCTCCGAATGCCAATGGACGGCCTCAGGGTGACAAGTACGTCGACGGCACAGCGAAGATACAGCTCCTGGACATCGTTTAGTCAGTTTTTTTCGCGGAACATCCCGACCTGAACCGCCGTGCCATGCACTCACTTGACGTACGCCCAGATAGCCGATGCACTGAATTGAATCGACGTGCTCTGCTTCAAATTGGAGGACTTGGTGCACTTGGCAGTGGCTTGCCGGGGGTCATCCATGCGTCCGATCGAGTTGCAGGCGATTCCTCGTTTGGACGGGCCAAAAACATCATTTATCTGTTTCTGGCGGGTGGTCCCTCGCAATATGAAACGTTCGATCCGAAACCGGAAGCACCGGCCGAAATCCGGGGTATTTTCAATCCGATCGATACAAATGTCCCTGGAATTCGCTTTTGCGAGTTGCTCCCACGCGTTTCCCAAATTGCCGACAAGTTGGCCGTTGTTCGATCTATGGCGACCGATGACCCGAATCACGAATCGGGTGGCTACTGGGTGAATACGGGCTACAAGTATCTCGGTCCCAACATGCGCGACCTCAGCCCCACGGACTGGCCGACATTGGGGTCGATCGTCAAGATGTTGAAGCCGAGCGAGACTGTCCCCTTTTCCACAGTTCAATTGCCCGAGTCCATCGTTGCGAATCCCAATGTCTTTCTTCCCGGCCAAAATGCAGGTTTCCTGGGGCGTCGCTGGGATCCGGAATATCTGAAGTGTGATCCGACGGCGGCTCAGTTTCAAATTGAAGAGTTCACATTACCTTCCGATCTGGCATCCGACAGATTGTCCGCTCGTCGCAATCTGCTGGGCCAGTTCGATCAGCAAGCGAAACTGGTGGAACGTCGCGCGGACATCCGGGAATACGACCGGTTGACTCAAGAAGCCTTCAATGTCCTCTTATCAGGGACGGCACGAGGTGCCTTTGCACTCAATGCCGAACCGGCCGCGGTCCGGGACCGGTATGGACGGACCAAATGGGGACAATCTGTCCTCCTGGCCCGGCGTCTGATCGAAGCCGGCGTCCGAATGGTGTTTGTTAATTGGCCGCGAGAACCAGGCGATTTGAGCATGGGCAATCCGTTGTGGGATACCCATTCTCAGAATAATCCCCGCATGAAAGATGTGCTGTGCCCTCAATTTGATCTCGGGTTCACTGCGCTGCTTGAGGACCTGGAACAACGTGGTCTCTTGAACGAAACACTGGTTGTAGCGATTGGTGAGATGGGCCGGACACCCAGGTTCAACGGGAGCGGCGGCCGCGACCACTGGGGAAATGTCTTCAGCTTTGTTCTCGCCGGGGCGGGAATCAAAGCGGGACAAGTTTATGGAGCCAGCGATAAGACTGGGAGTTATCCATTTTCGGATCGAGTCCAACCGCCAGACCTGACGGCAACGATCCTGCATCTTCTCGGGATCGGCCACGAAGCGACATTTCCAGATCGTACGGGACGGCCGTTTCGGGTCACCGAAGGCGAACCAATTGCGGGCGTCATGGCGTGAGATGTGGAACAGGATCAGTTCTGATACCGGGGCCGGGCCGCGGTGTTCGTGCCCTGATCATTGAGTGATTCTGTCGGCATCCAGTCCGCTTCCATTTCGAGTTTGGACTTGTTGATTTCCTCAAGCGATGGCTTGCCGAGCAGTGCGCGTTCAATGGCTTTTGTGGTGGCGAAGTAGTTGTATTTGAAGACCTTCTTCTTGTCTTTCGCACTCCAGTGCAGGTAAACGCCGCAGACGATGACCCACTCATCCTGTTTGTTTGCGGGAATGACCCCTTTCTCCACGGCGTCGGCAATTGCTTTGGCAACAGCTGCTTGAGCTGGCCCGAATAGAAGAACGGAATGGTCCGTGTCCTGAGTGGAAACTTTCGAAATCAGCACTGTCGCAGGTTTAACCTGCGTATTCTTCTCGATCACAGCCAGCAGATTGGAGTGGCCTTCTTTCTGGTTCGCCAGCGCATTGACAAACGCTTCTCCAACGGGACCATCCTTGGGCCCGATGATGATATCAATATGGGCGATTTCTTTACCGTCACCATGGACGGCCTGGCCAACCCAAAATGGGGTAGAAATAATTTCTACCGTGGACGCCGTTGCAGACCCTTTACTGCAGCCGGCGCAACTTGCGACCAATGGGAATAAGCACAAGAACACCGCAAGTCGCGCTGTGCCTGTCCAACTGGACATTCCCAAATTGTTCGCGATTGAAGACACTCAGATCCTCCATTGATCTTGAGTCACACTGCAGAGTGGAACTGAACTTGAAGTTCGTTCTTTAACCTTCGGTCGTTCGGCGCTGAAAATCACAGTCACAAAACAATTGTCGAAGCACATTTAAGGATTTCCACTGCAGGGTTTCGCCAGACTGCCCCTTTTATTTGCAGCCCGTTGGTTTTGCAGTGAATCAAATTCGCATCATTTCGTGGAATTGAGGTTTATTTCAATCTTACTTGCCGCTGTCAAAGGTCAACACCTGCTGCCGGATCTTACGATTTTACCTGCGTATACCGCATGATCGCGCGATAAAATCTGAGAATTGCAGCTTCGTTCTGACTTGCCTGGTGGGAATTCTTGACCTAGGGTTGAATAGCCCCAGTTGGTTCTGTGAAGCTCAAATCAACTTGGCCCTCGAATCTGCCCTCAATTCCGGTCGGCAGACCCCCAACTCCTCACTTTGTTTTGTTTCGAGCTTCCTCGGGAGTAACGTGATGCAACAAGTTTCCATCCAGGATCCAAACCAATTCGTGGATCGACGCCAAGGCTCGGGAGGCCGTGCCGAAGCGACAGTGGAACGCCGTCAATTCCTGGCTTCGCACAGCTCATTGCGACCCGAAGTCAAAGAGCTGGCTGAAGCTGTAGATCAATACAAACTGGTCCATCGCCGCCGGTTCATCACCTACGAAGAACTCTTCAACGTGATGGAGGAACTCGGTTACCACAAATAATTGAAGCTTTGCATCGCAAGTCTGAGAATGAACGGTCATTTCCGTTCATTCGATGGTCAATCGTCAATGACTCGAGTCCGCCGCCGATTCCGGTAATAGGGGCCTCGTACGCCTGTTCGGTCTTCATCCAGTTGCAATCGGCCGGTGAACAGCCGATTTGCCAGCAGGAGAATCATGGATCCTCCCACCGCAACTGCGAACCCGATGGGGCTGATGAGGCTGCGAATGTATTCCCCTGAAGACCAGGCATAGATGGCGCCGCCAATCAATGCACCGGCCAATCCCAGGATGAGTGTCACCATCGCGCCACCAGGATCCCGGCCCGGCATGATAGCTTTCGCCAGCAATCCGCTGACCATGCCAAATCCGATCCATGTTAAAGTTTCATGCACATACCAATGAACTTGAACTGGGTCCATCAGGTGACTCCTTCGTTCTTTGATTTGCCTGGGCCGAACGATTCATCAGCCGCGAAAGACCCGGATGGTACCCCGCGTCTATGGCCGAGAAAACTTTCGAGCCCGTGCGCAGCAAACGAGGGTACGGCCGATGCCATACCCTGAATCTCGAATTCCGACAGGATCCTGTCAGTGATGCGATTCCCCATCCCAGTCGCGTAAAGATCGGCATTCCGACCCGTTCCACCCTGGATGTTGCGGGACCTCTAAATCGCAGTTACATCCGCGCTGGATCTAAGCAGGCGGTGCTGGTAATGCGAGGATTTTCGCTTAATTGACAGGCGCAGCCGCTTCGTCTGTGCCATCAACCTGTTCCAGTCCCTGCTGACGCAGTTTATAGGCTTCCAGCGCCTCCACTTGTTTACTTAAGCGGAATTCCGGGCCGGACGGGAAGTATTGGACGTCATCCTGCAGGTAGTAGGCTGAAGGCAGCGTTTGACCACCCATCGTGGTCTGGCAGCCCACCGCCGTCATCCCCAGCAAGGCACACCCCAGGAGTGCGAACCGCTGACCTTGAATTAACTTATGGATAGCCATCTGAGAGCTCTCGCTGTGCTTCGAGAATCCGTATTCCACAATGGGCCGGGCCGGCCAGTCTTGCTGCTTTCACAACTCAGGATCCATTCAAAGTCTATGCGTCATTGTGACGTCAAATGCGATGTCGTTAGAACATTCGCCAGACTTGGAACGGTGAGAAGAATAGGCCCAACCATCATTGCCTTACTCTCAGTATCGGCCAGTACAATCGGCTTCTTCGGTATAAACTGCCAAAGTTGATCGATTTCACGGAAGTGAATTGGCGGGACGGGGAGCGGAGAGGCGAGTAGCGACGTGTTTCCGGAAACGACCTTGTGACTTCAAACAACCACAAGGTCAAGTGACAGCAACGTTTAGGTCGCTATCTCTTGGGTTGAGCCAGTATCGGACTCTGTACTGACAACTTACGATCCGACACACGCTGGAGTCATAGAGGGATTATTCTATCCTCACATGATCGCCGACCTCGATTTTAGTCGCTTTTTTGCGATGAGAGACCATTCGCGGACTTAAGACGGCTTTTAGTCTAACACCGGACGTCAATTATATGAGAAACGTTCGAAGGGGCAATTCTTCAATTACGATGGCGACATCAAACAGTGAAGACTTATCAGCCAAGAGGCTCTGCCTGAAAATGGCTGTCAAGATTTTACTGACATATCAGATGTTGAAGCGTGGGCAAAACCCACGCTACAACACCGCTCGCCGCTATGCCTTGAACACTCGCTGAACTTCTTCCAGTGATGTCTTGCCTTCGGCAACCAGTCGCAAGGCATCGGCTTGGAGAGTGATCATTTTCTCTTTGCGGACCTGAACGCGAATGGCCGAGGCATCCGGCTTCGTGGCAACTAAGGCTCGCATCTCGGGTGTCATTTCCAGCAGTTCAATCATGGACGTCTGGCCGTGATAGCCGAGATCATTGCATTTATCGCACACCTCGTGCTCTTCTTCGTCCTCTTCCTCGTCAATTTTGGGCTTGCGATACAGAACTTTCAGGTCTTCCGGAAGCCCTACTTTCTTCAGGAACTGAGCATTCGGGCGATAGGCCTGCCGGCATTCGCTACAGAGCGTACGGATCAGCTTCTGCGTGATGAGGCCGTTCAACTTTTGCGAAACAATGGCCGGGTCGCCCACCCATTCCATCAATTGCACGATGGCCGACGCGGGGTCCTTGGCGGGCATTTCCGTAATCAGAGACGCCTTTTCACATTCTTCAAAAAGTGTCTTGGCCGTCTCAGCATCTTTCAGGTCCGGGGTCATGATGATATCCCCGTCCACACGAACGATGCGTCCCAAAGTCTGTGCCAGACTGTCCCCGGGATTGGGTTTGAAAGGCGCAATATTATCGAGTTTTTTGCCGGTATCGCCGACAGTAAAGATCTGGTGCGTGAAGCAGTCCACACCGCGCATGACTGCGAATTTCAGCGTTGTCACGCCACTTCCTGGCTGGCCGACAATCAAAAAGACGCCAGGTTCCGAGGCACACGCCCGCATTTTCTGACGCAGTACATCGCTGAATCCCAGATCCTGCGGGGTGTCCAGTTTCACTTTCAGATTCGTCGCACGAACGGTCAGTTTTTCGCCCCCTTCAGCCGGTTGACTGATCACGACGATCTCGTAGGGAACTTCATCGTACTCGGACTTGATGCCACCTTGCTGCTGGACTTTTCGTTCTTTTATGTCGAGTCCCGCCAACAACTTCAGGACTTGGGTAACCGCCAGCCCTTCTTGTTTGGAGATCCGATCGCCAGCGAACGGCATCCCGTCGACCACGAACGAAATCAGCGTTCGTTCCCCTTTGGGCTCGAGACGAATCTGCCCCGCACGACGGTCCAGGCCGTCGGTGACGATTTCTTTGGCCCGCATCAGGCCGGCACTCACGAGGCGTGCATTTTCCTTCATGTTCGGCTGGACGCCATTGAGAGCCCCCTGGAACAGGACTAGCTCACGCTCCTCTTCGTCGTCCTCATCATCGTCATCGTCGTCGTCATAGTCCCGGCCCTTCTTTCCAAAACCGAATACCACGGAAAGAGTCTCCTATGCTTCCAATTGAACAAATGAATATCAAGAATGGACAATATCAGGATTGACGCATCGATAGTTATCGGAACCATTGATTGCGACCGCCCTGTGAGCCCGGTGGCGTTAGCCCCCGAATTCTTCCACCCGAAATCCCGGGGCTGACGCCACCGGGCTCACAGGGTAACTGACAGTAAACAGTAAATTATTCCCCCATCCCTGCAGCTTCCCCGGTTTGTCACTTCAAATTTCCATACATGTTACTTTAGCAAACCATAACGCCGCAGTGTGGCGTTCAGATTCTCATTCTCGCTGGCTGACAATGGAGTTAACGGAAGCCGGACTTCTCCTGTATCACGCCCTAAGGCCTTCATCGCCGCTTTGATGGGAATCGGGTTCGTTGCCAGTCCGAGCAAATCCCGGCACAGCGGGAACAGCTTGTAATGCCAGACCTGAGCTTCCTGCAGATTTCCAGCCTGATACGCTTTGATCATCGCCATGACATCACGTGGTACGATGTTTCCGACCACAGAAACCACGCCACTGCCACCCAGGGCCATCATGGGTAACGTCAAACTGTCATCGCCGGACAACAACGTGAGATCCGTCAGAGCGATGACCTGTGACGCCTGATCCATCGAACCCGTGGATTCCTTGATGGCGACCACGGTCTTCAGTTCGCCAATCCGAGCCACCGTGTCAGGCTCCATGTTTTTCGCCGTGCGGCCTGGAATGTTGTACAAAATGACCGGCAGATCGCAGGCTTCGGTGATTGCCTTATAGTGCTGGAAAAAGCCTTCCTGAGTGGGCTTGTTGTAGTACGGCGCCACCATCAGCGCTCCCGTTGCGCCGGCCTTCTGAGCGGCCTTCGTCAGTCGGATTGCTTCGACCGTGTTGTTCGAACCGGTCCCCGCCATAACCTTGATCCGGCCCGCCGCCTGTTCGCACACCATTCCGACAATTCGTTCATGTTCGTCATGCAGAGTCGTCGGGCTTTCGCCGGTCGTCCCCATGGGGCTGACACAGTCGGTCCCCATTTCAACATGCCAATCAACCAGTTTCCGCAAGGCTGCTTCGTCGACTTCTCCGTTCTTAAACGGAGTCACCAATGCGACGGTCAGACCTGCGAACTGTTGCCCCTTACGACTCATTACATCAACTCCAGATAGCTGTACGAGCGAAAAAAATCGACTGTGGCCTGATCAAGCAGGCCCAAAATTCCCGAGGATACAAGGCCTTGTTGAAAAGGTCTGCTGTTTAATCCCGACTCAATCTATTGTTTCAAAACGAAGCCTGAGATTCCAGCGACTCCGTTGGAGTTCCGCCTTCAGGCGACGCAGAGAGGCCAATCGAAGCTGGACCACGCCACCTGAAGGCGAAACTCCAACGGAAATGGCGGAAATCTTTTCCCGCCGCGCCGGGTCTGCGCAAACGTCAGAAACTTCTGAATTACCCACGTTTCTGCCAATCGATTCCTGCCAGCTTCGCCAGCGCGAGTTGCAGGGCATGCGTTCCATTGCGACCGTACCCCTGCGATTTCACCGAGACATACAGCTGATGAGCGAGTGCCAGGCCGGGCAGACACAGTCCCATCTGTTTGGCTTCAGCCAGGGCAATGCCCATGTCTTTAATGAAATGCTCGACGAAGAAACCCGGATCGAAATTGTTGTCCATGATCCGGGGGCCAAGATTATTCAGAGACCAACTGCCTGCCGCCCCGCTGCCGACGGATTTCAAAACCGTTGGCAGATCGAGTCCCGCTTTGTACCCATACAACAAGGCCTCGCAGACGCCGACCATGTTTGAGGCAATCAGAACCTGATTCACTGCCTTGGTATGCTGGCCTGCACCGGCCGCTCCTTGATGAACCAGAGTCTTTCCCATCGCGTTCCAGCAGGGAGTCAGCGCCTCGACAACGTCCTTGTCGCCCCCCACCATAATCGACAGCGTTGCGTTCTTTGCACCGATATCGCCGCCGGACACGGGAGCGTCAATGCTGAAAACGTCCTTGGCTTTCGCCGCCTGATAAATCTCGACGGCCAGCGAAGGATCGCTGGTTGTCATATCGACAAGGACACTTCCGGCTTTCGCCCCAGCCAGCGATCCTTCGGCGCCGAGCGTCACTTCACGCACATCTGCTGGAAATCCCACGATGCTGAAAATCACATCGGATTGCTCCGCGACCTTCTTGGGAGTATCCGCCCATTTCCCCCCGAGAGCCAGAACGCCATCAGCTTTCGACTTGGATCGATTGTAAACAGTGGCGGAAAAGCCCGCCTTGATCAGATGCCCGACCATGCTGGCACCCATCACGCCGGTACCAATCCAGCCAATCCGAGTCGTTCCGGGAGTAATTGTGGGGGTCTTCATGTTGCGGGGTGTCTCCTTAAAGGAATCGCCGGGTTCGAGCGTCAGCGATTGATTGTGTTTGAATTCAGGTAATCGAGTCGTCGAAAATTGTAGCGTGATACCAAGGCAACGTCACCCAATGGCGTAACTGTTACGAATGGACCGGGTCGGGGTTTCCTCGCTCATCGCCTCTGAATTGATGAAGCTATAGCGGTTTAACCTTGCATTTGCCTGTGCCACTATTTCGGGGTTGTACTCAACCCCAAACAGTGCTCCTGCAACCGTGGATTGGCACTGGTTCCGCCGAGTACAGCGGAAACCAGTGGCACGATCTGCTCCTTCAATCCGGCAGTCCCAAAGTTAAACCGCTATAACGAAACATTGCGCACTGTGTCACTCACTTAATCTTGATTACCTTGTGAGCCCAGTGGCGTTAGCCCTGGGATTCTTCCGCGTGGAATCCCAGAAAGGGGTACCGTCACGTCCCCACAGGCTTACAGGACGGTCGCCAGGAATTATTACGACAGTTAATGATGACTTTCGTCTTACAATTTCCGGACCTTCGCCCACTGCTCATCCAGCCGTTTGGGCGAAACTGTGACTGAAGTTCCCAATTCCTGGGTAAACACGGAAACCCGGTATTCTTCCAGCATCCATCTAAAGAGAACCAACTCTGGATCGAAGACCTGCTCATCCGCGTGTAATTTCGCCTGATCCTGATAGGCCTTCCAGGCCCGGCTGATCTCGGAGGTCAGCTTCTGATCACGAGCCAGCCCTGGACCGGACATTTTGGAGCGTCGCAGCAGCATGGACTTGAAATAACGAGGATAATGAGTCAGCCAGCGCCATGGAGTCTGCGTTAAAAAGCCCGCGAGGACGAGGTGCTCCAGTTGCGATGTCATGTCAGCTCGAACCACGTGAAATGCGGGTCCATGCATCTGCTCGATCGCCAGCCTGACTTCCTGGTAATGCTGCAACAATGGCGGTAAAAATTGACTGAGATCCTGCACTGCGAGTCCGATTCGCTGCTTGCCCGCCTTTAGGGCCGCCGCGAACTCATCGGCGTTGTGTGGTCGGCAATGGGACGCGAAAAACGCCCGATCTGCCATCAAATCAATCAACTGCTGACGAAACACGGCCGCATCGGGCAACGTCATCGCGTTCAATTTCATCTGTGAAAATTGTGGCAGCCAGTCGACTTGTGCCTTCAACTCACGACCTGTTGCCAGGACAAACAGTCGCCTCAAACCTCCCAGCGTTTCAAATTCGGCAAGGTCTTTCGAGTCCAACAGTCGCAATGAGACAGTCTGACCACGATCCGACAACGCGGGGTAACCCGTCAACTTGAGTCCCCTTCGAGTCAGTGGCACTTCTTCGGGCAGCTCTCCAAAGTCCCATTTGGTGATCCCATCTTTTTGCCAGCGCTCATCGGCCATCGTCGTGAACGTGGCGGCAGCGTCGGCCCCCAGCTTTTCCTGGACCGTTTTCAGGTCAGGTCCAGTTGCCAGCGCCGCTCCGTCCGCCGCGACAACTTTAATGTGCATTTGCAGATGCGAAGGGACATCTGCGGACTCGATGGATTCACGGGGAATCTGCGTGCCGGAAATCGATTCCAGAACTCGCACGACGGCCGCGGAAAAGCTGCCTTCACCAAACTGGACGCGTTTGAGGACTTCTTTCGCAGTATCAGGAATGGGCACAAACGCCCGCCGCAGTTCTTTGGGTAACCCCTTAATGACCGCCGTGATTTTCTCTTCCAGCAATCCAGGAACCAGCCAGCCAAGTCGTTGCGGATCGATCTGATTGATTCCTTCCTGGGGAACAATCAACGTTAAGCCGTCAGTATCAGAACCGGGATCAAAACGATACTCGATCGGAAGCTGCAGGTTCCGCATCGGCAAGGTGTCAGGAAATTGCTGCTCAGAGATCGGGTCGACCTCTGGTTGAATCAGGTCCTCTTCCTTCAGGAACAGAATCTGCGGATTCTTGCGTTCGGCTTCCCGGCGCCATTTTTCGAACCAGATCCCGTCGACAATGCCCGGTGGCACAATCTTGTCGAAGAATTCAAAGCGAATCTCTTCAGGCAAGATCAAATCCCGGCGCCGCGCTTTGATCTGCAGCGATTCCAGCCGTTCAATTAATTCCTGATTGTGCTGCAGAAACTTCCCTCGAGTTTCGAATTCTCCCTGAACCAACGCATGCCGGATAAATAGTTCCCGACAGAGGACCGGATCGACATGCGAGTATTTCACCCGGCGACGCGGCGTGACGATCAGTCCAAACAAGGTGACCTTTTCAAAGGCCATTACGGTCGCCAGTTTGGGATCCCAGTGGGGTTCACTGTAGCTGCGATTGACGAGGTGCTGGGCGAGGGGTTCAATCCATGCCGAATCAATTCTGGCTGAAACTCTCAGGAATTTCTTGCTGGTTTCGACCTGTTCGGCAGCGACCACCCATTTGGGCTTCTTGCCAAACACACCGGAACCCGGCCACAAATGCATCTTGCCGCCACCGCAGACCGTGTATTCGCTTGTTTCACCTTTCTGGGCGACGTTTGAGAGCAGCCCTGTCAGCAGAGCCCGATGAATCGCTCCGAAATCATTCTGGCGGGGCCGCGTTTTCATGTCTGCCTGCTGCACAACTTCGTGCAGTTGCCGATGCAGATCCTGCCATTCCCGCATCCGGTTGAACGACAGAAAATTCTGCTTGCAGGCCTCACGCAAGCGGCTCTTGGACAGATCGTCGCGTAACTTGTGATAGAAATCCCAAAGATTCAGATAACTCAGAAAATCCGAGTCTTCATTGGCGAATCTGGCATGACATTCGTCCGCTGCCTGCTGTTTGTCGATCGGACGCTCCCGCGGATCCTGCAGTTCCAGGGCGGAGGCAATGATTAGAATTTCCGACAGACAATTTTCCGCATCACTGGCCAGCACAATACGGCCAATGCGGGGATCTACAGGAATCCGGCTCAACTTCCTTCCGATGTCCGTCAGTTCATTTTTTTCAGTCAGAGCTCCGATTTCAAACAGAGTCTTGTATCCATCACGGATTGCGTCCCCGCGCGGCGGATCCAGAAACGGAAAATCTTCGATCTCCCCCAGATTCAGGGATTTGATCTGCAAAATGACCGACGCCAGATTGGTGCGCTGGATTTCGGGCGGAGTGAACCGGTCTCGAGCCGAATAATCCTCGGCACTATACAAGCGGATGCAGATACCGGGAGCCACGCGACCGCAACGTCCCATTCTCTGATCGGCGGAAGCCTGGGAAATCGATTCGATCGGCAACCGCTGCAGCTTGGATTTTGCCGAATATCGGCTGATGCGTGCCGTACCAGGGTCGATGACGTAGCGAATACCAGGAACGGTGAGTGACGATTCTGCGACGTTGGTCGAAATGACGATCCGGCGGTGCTTGTGCGCCGAGAAAATCCGATTTTGATCGGTGCCGGCGAGGCGGGCATACAGCGGCAGGATTTCGGTCTGGGTTCCCGGATAGTCTCCGGGCAACGTCCGGCCACGTAAAAACTTGGCCGTTTCGTGAATATCATGCTCAGTCGGCATGAAGATCAGGATATCGCCGCGATCTTCATGACAGACTTCTTCAACCGCTGCAACGACAGCGCGATTCCAGTCGGGATCGCGATCATCTTCATCGGCTGTTAATGGTCGATAACGGACTTCGACGGGGTAGGTCCGGCCACTCACGCTGATAATTGGTGCTGGACCGGATGTATTGGAAAAGTGTTCGGCAAACCGTTCGGCATCAATCGTCGCCGAGGTAATAATCAGCTTCAAGTCGCGGCGTTTGGGGAGCAGCTTTTTGACGTAACCGATCAGCAGATCAATATTGAGCGACCGTTCATGAGCCTCGTCAATAATGATCGTGTCATACTGATTGAGGAACCGGTCGCCCTGTAATTCCGCCAGCAGAATTCCATCCGTCATCAACTTGATGTACGAGGCCGGGCTAGTCGTGTCATTGAAGCGGATTTTGAAGCCGACTGCCCTGCCAAGAGGCGATTTCAGTTCGTCCGCAATTCGGGCCGCGACGGACCGGGCCGCAATCCGGCGTGGTTGCGTGTGAGCAATCAGACCGTCAATTCCACGCCCGAGCTCCAGACAGATCTTGGGAATTTGAGTCGATTTTCCAGATCCAGTCTCACCGCAAATCACGACAACCTGGTTGTCGCGAATGGCATTGGCGATTTCCTCACGGCGACTGCTGACAGGAAGTTCCAGGTCGTAGTCAATTTTCGGAACGTCCTTGATTCGCAGCGTCCGCAAATCGATGGACTTCCGAAGCTCTTCATCCAGCCGTATCAGATTCTTGTCATAGGGTTTGCGATTTCTGGCGGCATCTTCAATCTGGCGCAGCCGTGTCCGCAACCGATATCGATCCGCTCCCATCGCCGATCGAATCCGCCGCTCGTAATCCCTCGCATTAAACGCCGACTGCCGATTCATGAACTACTCACAATACCGTTACCGCTTTTGCTCCAGACACATTTCCAACCAACCCGGTTCACCCGTCATTTCGATACGGGACTGCAATGGAAGGAGGAAATCGGCCGCGAATCAAAGGAGACCGCGAATGGGAAAATTGGTCCGAAACATTTTGAATGGTGGATAACTTCTTGACGAGTGCGTTGTACACTCGCGTTCAAATTCCTGCTCAACCCTGCCTGTTCTCACCAATTCCCATTCGCGGTCTCCATTAATTCGCGGCCGACTCTTGGGATGCTTTGGCATGTTCCCAATCGTACTCAGGGCGCCTTTGTGGCCGGCTGGTGCAGCAGGCCTCGGCGTTTAAGCCATTCTCCGCAACGGATGTGCCAGGTTGTCACAGGGAATTCCGCAACCTCACGAATTCCGTATCCGTGACCACCTGCATCATAAATGTGCAGTTCACTGGGGACCCCCGCCTTTTTCAATGCCAGAAACAGCAACACGCTATTCTCGAGGCGGACGCCGTCATCTTGAGCATGTGCGAAAAAGACGGGAGCGGTTTCCTTTGAAACTGTGATTCCCTCGCGGAGCTGACCCGTCTTTTCATCAAACAGACCGCCGGCATAGACCAGCGCGGCGAAATCAGGGCGACACCCCAACTTGTCGATCTCATCGGCAGCCGAATAAGCTCGTTCACCATTTTTGACGGTCGTCATCGCGGCCGCCGCACCACCCGCGGAAAAGCCGAGAATTCCCACGCGATCCGCCGTGACGCCCCATTCGGACGCCCGGCTGCGAACTATGCTGATCGCGCGTTGGGCATCCTGCACGGGGGCCAGAAACGGTGGGTTCCGGTCCCGAGTTGGAACGCGATATTTCACAACAATTCCCGTCACTCCCAAAGTATTCAACCATTCGGCGACTTCAGTCCCTTCCAGATCCCAGGCAAGGATACTGAACCCACCACCCGGACAAATAATGACCGCGGTCCCATTGCGATTGTCCTTGGGTGGCAGAAACACATGGGCTTGCGGTGTCGCGACATTTCCCAATCGGACGACACGCCGTCCGGCAACCATCCGGTCCGTCGGTTTCGTGACATCCTGCTCAGGACCGGTCTTGATCGCATCTCCAGGCGGCTGATCCGGCCACAAATTCACAACGACGTCCGCCTCTCGTGCCGCTGCGGAATGTGATAAGACAAGGACACAGCCGCAGAAAAACAGGGAACGGACGATCGCGGCAAACGAACGGCGATGAGGCAGTTGCATTCGATTTCCTTGGTTGGGAGTGAGAGGTTGAGGGGAAACACAGTTACCGGGAGTGATTCGCAGGCGAATCTCGCGAATGAATCAAACCCACGAATCGCAACGACGTTGAGCCAAATCAATCTTGATCGGCTGGAGTATAACGAAACGAACCCGGTCGCGTCTTGCAACGGGGATTGGGTCGACGCGGAATAAGCAATCAGCCCGTAAAAGTTCGGGATAGCAGGTGGGAATTGGAACCTGTTCCGGTAGGACGTACTCCAGGTCGTTGCGAGCCTCGGAGAGCCTCGCCTACAGGGCAAGGCGGCGAAGGACTTTCGCATCAACGATCTGGGATCGAGGGGTCGTGTGGTTCAATCGTTCAATCCACGTCCATGGACGTGGATTGAACGATT
>JADMIO010983823.1_pt1 | contig 91144 bp, 85 predicted proteins | sample 8958161 | NCBI WGS metagenome assembly JADMIO01 (sample SAMN16585339, study PRJNA669376) | soil metagenome | isolation source: Crop rotation soil | place: USA: Cullars Rotation, Alabama | collected 2011
CCAACCGCCTATGAGTTTCTTCAAGATTAAGGTCACAGAAGCTCCGTGCGCGGTTGGCCCAAAATGACCACGAAACAAGGCGGTGTTTCCGTCCCCAGAATATCCGGGCAAGGCGCTTACTATGTAAGCCTTCTTCCCGGGAAAGTGCGTTTCAAAATAACCGAACTGGCTGTAAAAATCGTTCGACCAAAATGATGGCTTCGGCTTTGAGTAAGGGTCAAGTACGAGGATATCCTTGCCAAGATCGATCGCGCCGTAACTCATGGCCGCGTTACTTGGGAGAGGTATGCGGTTGCGATCCACATGTCGCTCAATCAAGGAGCGGGCAAACTTCTTACGGGCATCTAGTTGGATCTGTTGAATAGCATCGGACCTAACATGGAGCCGATGGGATATCCGCGATTTCCGGAAGCATAACCGCGATTCCTTTCGTCGATGGTTCCCCGAGCCCGGGAAAGTTGGGGTCATTTTTTAGATAAAGTGATGCGGCTCTAAATACCTCGATGTCCTCGACAGAGAAGTTCGTCGGATCTGCTGTTTGTGTAAGAGATAAGATGAATCCGGCAACGAAAGGAACCATATCTTTCTAGACGTGGCTATCGCGCTAAAATGCAGGAATGCACCGCGCGCGCGTTTTCTTGATCTTGCCATTCCTCGCCACTCAAGCGGTGGCTCAACTCGATACCGAGGCCTATCTCAAGCCGCCCCAAGAGATCGAACGCCTCGTGATGTCCCCCATCCGCTACCAGAACATCACGCTGTCAAATCTCAGCCCAACCAAAACGCAGTACATTCTCGCCGCCGATGACGGCATGCCCGCCCTCGCTCTCCTTGCTCGGGATCACGTCAACCTGGGCGGCCTCCAAGTCGATACCGCGGCGAACCGCGCCAGAACCATCACGATCCGGGGTTCGGTGAGCCTGAAGCTGTTCGACATCGCGACTCAAAAAATAACCGCAATCGAAACCCCAAAAAACGCCGAATTCTCCGGCATATCCTGGTCCCCAGACGGCACCCAGGCAGCTTATATCGCCGCCTTCGATGACCGCACTCAAATCTATATCGCGGACGCAAAGACGGGCAAAAGCCGTCCGCTCACCTCCGCGAAGCTCCTCGCCACCCTCGTCACAAACGTCAGTTGGTCGGGCAACGGAAAAGAAGTCTTTGCCGTCCTCGTCCCCCAGAACCGCACCGTCCCCCAAAAGAGCGTCCTGCCTAACGAACCCAAGGTTCGGCTCTCCGACGGGGTGAAGCACCGCTTCCGAACCTATCCCAGTGTCCTCGAAAGCACTTACGACCAAAGCCTTTTGGAATACTACACAGTCGGCCAGCTTGCCGCCATCGATGCCAAAACCGGCCGGATTCGAAACATTGGCGCACCCGCGATGATTCGCACCCTGAATCCCAGCCCCGACGGTCAGTACGTGAGAGTCAGCACGGTGCAAAAGCCGTTCAGCTACCTCGTCCCCACCAGCAGCTTTGGCACGAAAGAAGAACTCTGGGATAAGGACGGCAAGGCCGTGTCGATGATCACCGAGCGCAGAATGCAGCTCGGCGACCCCGCTCCGGCACCGGGCGGCGGTCCGCCCGCGACCCCAGACGCAGCCAAAAGAAACCTTGCTTGGCGGCCGGATGGTCAAGGCATGACCTATCTGGAGGCGGAACCCGCGCCGAAACCCGCCACCCCGCCTGCGGACGACGAGCAAGGCCGCAACCCTCGCCCTGGTGGAGCCGGCGGTGCTCAACAGCCCGACAACAATCGAAAGGATCGCGTCCTCCAGTGGCTGCCGCCCTACGGCAAGGAAGACGCCAAGGTCATCTACACCCACGAGGGACGCATTAGCGGCTTGACTTACAGTCAGGACTGCAAGACGCTTTTCATCACGGACACCAAAGCAGGCAACAACCGCCTCCTTGCTGTCAACCTCGATGCTCCCGATAAGCCGATGGTCATCACCACGACCAAAACCGGCGAAACCCTCACCCCTGTAGGCGATCTCGTGACAAAGCCGGGCACAAATGGCGAATCGGTCGCCGTCGTGAGTTCCGATGGCTCGATTTACCTGCAAGGCTCGACCCGATTCAAAGACCCGAGCAAACAAGCGCCCCGCCCGTTCCTCGACAAAGTCGAAATCGCCACCGGCAAGAAAACCCGAATCTTTGAAAGCAGCGACATTCGCTACGAAACCCTCTCCACGCTCCTCGATGACGAAGCCAAGCAGGTGGTAATTCAGCGACAAAGCCGCTACGAATTCCCCAACAACTTCCTTCTGGATCTAGGGACAAAAAACGAAGTGGCCCTCACTCACAACCAGGACCCAACGCCCGAAATCACGAACTGCCAGCGTTTCACATTTGAAATCGTGCGCGTGGACGGCTTCAAATTCCAGGTCAAAGTCACGCTTCCCGCCACTTGGAAAAAAGGCGACCTCCTGCCGGCGATGTTCTGGTTCTATCCCGCGGAGTTCGTAGACCAAGCGGCCTACGACAAGGGGAAGGAAAGCGAGAACATCAACACGTTCACCGCTATCAGCCCCCAATCGATGGCGCTTCTGACCCAGCTTGGATATGCCTACGTGGAGCCAGACCTTCCCATAACCGGACCGCAAGGCCAGATGAACGACGAATACGTCCCGCTCCTCCAAAACTCCCTTTACGCGATTATTAATAAACTAGAGAAAGAAGGCATGATCGACCGCGATCGGCTTGCTATTGGGGGCCACAGCTACGGTGCGTTCAGCACGGCGAACGCGATGGTGAATACCCCGTACTTCAAGGCGGGCATCGCCGGAAGCGGAGCGTACAACCGCCTCCTCACTCCGCTCGGTTTCCAGAACGAAAACCGCTTGCTGTGGGACGCCCGCGAAACATATCTCAGCATGTCCCCGCTTCTGTACGCCGATCGCCTCAACGGCGCGCTTTTGATGACGCACGGCATGGAAGACCAAAATGTCGGCACCTTCCCGATTAACTCAGAGCGCATGTTTCAAGCGCTCAACCAACTAGGGAAGCCCGCCGCCCTGTACATGTATCCGTACGAAGACCATGGCCAAGTCGCCCAGGAAACCGTGCTGGATAAGTGGGCTCGTTGGGTCGCGTGGCTTGAGAAGTACGTCAAGCCTCAGAAGTAATGGCGTCCTTGGAGTGGATCCGAGGAGAGAATTATAGGGTCTCCGTCACTTTCTTTAAATGACGCGGATCATCGGGGTTTAGGCCCTTGTCCCTTGCCGCCAAGAGGGCCAATTGCTGGGAAAAAAGGATGTCCCAAATGGGATGCAGCGCCTCGTGGGCGGGAGGCACGCCAGGGTGAATAAACGAGCACTCCTGCCCTTCGAGCCCAAGCGGCTCTGATCCAAATCCAATGACGGTGGTTCCTGGGCCGGCCAGAGCCCGAGGGCCGTGCTGAAAATCGGCGACGGAGTAGCTGCGGCAAGGAATCAAAGCACACTCCATCAACTTGAGACCCGTTTCTAGCGCGGTGGCAAAACCATAACCCCTAGCTAGGGCAAAGACGGCCTCGGCTCCAACAACTTGGTCTACCACCTCCTCCGCGAAGGCCCCTGAAGATTTAAGCCAATCGTCGCCCGGCAGCAAGCCAACCGGATCGGGAAGGTCCGCGCCGAGTGCCCGGCAGAGTTGGTAAACCGCAAGCAAGGACGCGCTGTAGGTTTTCGTTGCCGCGACAGAGAGTTCGTCACCGGTCTCCAGGTGAAGCGTTCGCTCTGCTGCTTCCGTTAGTCGCGATCCTGGCGTATTCGTGATCGCGAGAGTTGCATGCCCCTGCTCTCGAAGGGTGCCGATGATTTCCGCGACATCGGGCGCGGCGCCGCTTTGCGAAATCCCAATTGCGAGGCAATTTGGGTAGTGGACGCGGGAGCCGTATCGTGTTAAGACCGAAGGGGCGGCCAAGGAGACTGGCATCTGAAGATGAATCTCGAGAAGGTAGCGGGCGTAGAGCGCGGCGTGGTCCGAAGACCCCCGAGCGGCAATTACCACCATCTCAAAATCTCTGTCGAAACCGCTCAGAACCGCTTGGTACTGCGCCGGCAAACGTTGAAATAGGTCGACCTGCTCTGAAATCTCTCGTTCCATCCGCTCCCCAAGCATTCCTTCATTATCGGCGATGGCCGCATGTTTTGGCATACTTTTTGCCCCTTAGTATGGTGGAGAGCATGCAACGAAGGACGTCGAACCCTAGACTAAGTTCCTTTCACAAACTTTCCGAGAATAAATACTTGGACTCTGTTGGACTATGAAAAATCGAGCTTTTACTCTTGTCGAGATCATGATCGTCGTCTTGATCATCGGCCTACTTCTCGCCATTGCCGTGCCAAACATGCTGAACGCTCGGCACCGTGCTCAGGCGAATTCGTGCATCGACAATCTTCGGTTGATCGAAGAAGCAAAAGAACAATTTGCGATGGAGAGCCATCTTGCTGCCGGCGCCGCGGTATTAGAGACCGATCTTTGGCCGACCTACCTAAAGTGGAACCATTTCCCGTATTGCCCGCAAAGCGGAACCTACGACATCGCCCCCGTGGGTGAAACGCCCACTTGCTCCGTCAATACCGGGACGTACCCTCACGCTCTGAACCGCTAAGCTAGGTGGAGTGCGGTACGCACTCCACCTACTTCTCGACGGGCAGGCCGCTTTCTGTCCAATCGTGCCAGCCCCCACGAATACTGAGGGCTTCTTCAAACCCCATTTCTTGGAGGACTTTGCACGCCAGGGCGCTTCGAAAGCCACCGCCACACATGCAGATCACTTTCTGATTGCGATCCTGTAGTCGAGGATCTTTCTTGTGGTGGACCAAGTCGGCCTTTACTTCTAAGAAACCTCTAGGAACATTGATCGCGGCAGGAATATGTCCTGCTGAATATTCATCCTCTTCCCGCACGTCCAGCACGAGATACTCACCCGATGCCCGAAGCGCCTCAGCCTCGTCTGGTGAAATTTCCGAAACTGTCTTTAAGGCATCGTCATAGTAATCCTGCAGGGTCTTGGGCATAACTGAGTTTAGCAGGCTAGTTTTTAAACAGAACCTTATCCATTCCGATAACGAGCCCATCGACCGTGAGAACTTCACGAAGACAGAGCTTGACCCCTTCCATAAAAGATTTCCGGTCCAGGGAATCATGGCGGATCGTTAACGTTTCTCCCGCACTGCCAAACATCACCATCTGGTGGGCTACGAGGCCGGGCAAGCGAACGGAGTGAATTGGCACATCGCGATACTTCCCGCCACGAGCCCCTTCAATTTTCATCGTCGCATCGGGAATGAACCCCGGCGCTCGCGTCCGACCCTCGGAAATCATCTCGGCGGTGAGCAAGGCCGTCCCACTCGGAGCGTCCAGTTTTTGTTCGTGGTGCATTTCGATAATCTCGACATCGGGAAGCCATTGGGCAGCCATCTCCGCGAACCGCATCATCAACACTGCGCCGATCGCAAAATTAGGCGCGTAGATCGCGCCGAGTTTCTTTTCCTTGCAATCCGCCTCAATCTCTCGTAAATCGTTCGACGACATCCCGGTCGTTCCGAGCACGGGTCGGATGCCGCGCTTCAGGGCGGAAAGGGCATGTTGGGCAGCGGCCGAGTGGTTTGTGAAGTCGATCAGTACTTGGCAAGGCGTGGCATCGAGCGCGGCTCCGAGCTTGCCCTGAATCTCCAAATCGCGCGCCTTCGGACCCGCAAACTCGCGAATATTTTTTCCTGCCGCACTGTGGTCTACTGCAACCGCAATATCGAAATCTTCCGCCCATGTGAGTGCGCGCAGCACTTCCTGGCCCATCCGGCCCCCTGCGCCAACGACCGCCACCGAAATCTTTTCGCCCATGCGGTTATTGTGGCACGGCATTGCTATCATATAGGTACATGAGCAACTTGCACCACGACCCTGAGTGGCCCCGCGCCAGCGCTTGGCTCCGTGGCGAGTTCAAGCCAGAAATTCTCGGCCGAGCCCTCACGGTGCTTGGAGTACCGCTTGCAAAAGGTTCAATCACCCCCGGTCGCTGCGATTTAGCCCCGGACGCAATTCGCAACGCCCTCGCTCGATACAGCACGTACGACTTCGAGTCCGAGGCGGATGTCCGAACCCTGGATGTTTATGACTTGGGGGACCTTCCCATCGCAAGCTTGACCCCTGAGGCGGCTTTTCCGCAAATTGCCGGGGCCGTAGTCGGCGCCCTCTCCAAAGAAGTGGCGGTTCTTCTGGGCGGGGATAACAGCATTACAAGGCCAGGAGTCCACGGCCTCGCCACTCAAGTCGGTGGGTTGGAAAACGTGGGAGTTCTGACATTTGACGCCCACTTAGACCTGCGCCATCTCGGGGACGGGCAGAGGAACGGCAATCCGATACGGGCCCTCTTAGAGGACGGTCTGCCGGGGGCCAACATTATCCAACTCGGCATCCAGTCCTTCGTAAATTCGAAAACTTACGCAGAGGTTGCTCGCGATGCAGGCATCACCGTAGTGCCAATGGACACATTGCGCTCGGAAGGTGTAGCCCGGTCAACCTCCCACGCGCTCGAGCAACTGGCGTCGCGCAGCACTGCCATCTATGTAGATATGGACATCGACGTCCTCGACCGAGCCTTCTCACCCGGAACCCCAGGCTCCCGGCCAGGTGGACTGATGCCTTGGGAGCTTAAACAAGCCGCCCGCCTTTGCGGCCTTCACCCAAAGGTGAAAGTGATGGATTTAGTGGAGCTGGATCCTAGCCAAGACATTGCCGACGCCACCGCCCTCGCCGCAGCTCTGTTTCTTCTCTCCTTCGCCGGCGGGCTCAGTCAGCGGTAGACAGTTAGGCGCTGGGGCTGGCTCTTGCTTCCCGTACCTAACGCCTAGCGCCCAATGCCTATTGCCTACGCCTCTCTAGCGCTTTCCTGAATGCTCCAAATCAAGCCGCCAAGCCCTGCACCAAGCAAAGGCCCGACGATCGGTATCCAAACGAAATCCGCCGATCCGCCGCCTTTCAAGACGTGGATGACCGTCGCGCCAATCCCAACGGCGGGATTGAAAGCGCCTCCGGAGATCGGTCCACCCGCCCCCGCAGCGGCGATAATAATGAAGCCGATCGCTAAGCCATAAAATCCTCTTCCGGACGTCTTCTCCGACACCGCAACATTCAGAACCACGAGAACCAACGCCATCGTAAAGACGATTTCAGTAATCAGGGCTTGAGTCGTGTTGTAGCCGACGCCAGGCTCGATCGCGACCGTCTTACCGGTTAGGTACCACCCCAAAGCAAAGGCAAGAATTCCTGCCACGATCTGAGCCAGAGCAAACTTCATGAACGTTCCCGCACAGATCCTTTTCTGCAAAAAGAGTCCGAAGGAAACGGCAGGGTTGTAGTGGGCTCCCGACCAGTGGCCGCCCATATAAATAAGCGCGGCAAGGGCTCCGCCGATGACAATTGGGGTGATCGGCGAACCGCTCGGCCCTATCAATGAGATCACGAACAGAAAGAGAAACGTGCCAATAAACTCGGTAAATGTCTTCATAAGGTGCCCTGAAAGCGGTTCAGCGAGGCGCTCAACCGCTCGAAGAACGGACGTAAGAACTAGGTTGAAAGTGGCACAACCATTCGTTTGCAGGTCGGGCTATTTTTTATTAGGGAGAATCAGCCGCCGAGTTCGAGGAGTTCCTTTGTCGATTTGGTAAGGATCTCGATTCCGTTCGACGTTACCAGAACGTCGTCCTCGATCCGAACGCCACCAAAGTCAGCGATATAAACCCCGGGCTCCACCGTCCAAACCTGGCCTTCCTCAAGCACCGCCGTGCTCGAAGGGTTCAGTCGTCCGGAATCGTGTACCACGCTTCCGAGTCCGTGGCCCAGGCCGTGACCGAAATATTTAGCCAGTCCGATCTCATCGAGAACGTCGCGGGACTTTTTGTCGATGTCCGCTGCCGCGACCCCGGGCCGCATCATTTCCAGGGCCGCGAGCTGCGCCTTGAGCACCTGCCCGTAGACCTCGCGATGACGGTCGGAGGCGGTACCGGCAACAACAGTGCGCGTGATGTCGCTGCAGTAGCCCTCCACCTTTGCCCCAAAGTCCATCGTCACAAAATCGCCGTTCTCCAGCTTCTTCTCGCTCGGAACCCCGTGAGGTCGCGCGCTGTTGGCGCCGCTAACCGCGATGGTGTGAAAGGCCGAATCCGCGCCTTGGCGTCGAATGAAGAAATCGATCTCGATGGCGAGATCCCACTCGGTCAGACCGGGCTGAATCAGTCGGCGCACATGCTCGAATGCGGCATCGGCAATGCCGCACGCAGCTCGGATGCGGCGGACTTCATCGGCAGTTTTGACCAATCGGAGGCTATCGAAGAAACCAGACAACGGCTCCAATTGAATTCCTTGGAGCTTCTTGGTCCACGAATCGTAGGTCCCATAGGTGGCGCTGTCACTTTCGAACTTGAGCGTTCCAACCCCAAGTTTCTTCGCTTGCTCAGCGATAACGTCCATCACGTCGGTAGGCGTCGCAAAGGTGACGACATCAAGGGTGGTCACTTGCTCTCGGGCTTGGACCGCATACCGGGAGTCGCTAATAAAGACTCCGGCAGTGGGCGTTACGATGGCGAAGCCGAAAGAGCCGGTAAAGCCGCTGGCCCATCGTACGTTGGCGATGTCGGAAACGAGAACAGCCTCTATCCCGGATTGTTGAAGTTTGCTCTGGAGTCGCTGAGTATTCGACATGTTTTAGTGGGCGCTCGGCTCTTCGTCGGCGTCGGGCTTGTTCGTGACAAACGCTACACATCCGGCATAAAAAACGCCCAGGATGCCACCGGCGACCGCGCCCATAAGTGCCTCTCGTAAGACTTCGTCGCCTTGATAAAGCGGGCTGTTGCCAAGAAAGAGCGGCCCAAAAAGAAATCCCGCGACGACGCCCACATATGGCCCGATCAACATATTCGCCCGCAAAATGAAATTCTTATACGACTGTTCTTCTTCTTCCAGCATGAATTGATCTTACCGCCTCGGTCTCCTCTTCCGCTCCTCTGGCGAAACCAAAATCCTAGGCAACAATCGCAGTGCGGCCGCATCTCGTTCTGGCGGACTCCGATATGAACTGCGCAAGGGCCACTACAGACATCGCGACGAAAATCGCTTGGAAGCTGCGTGTGAGTGAGATACTGTGCCACCCTGCAGTGCGGCTCATCGCATACGGCATCGCTGAGATGACGATAAGGCCCAGGATTGCGCCCAAGAGAGGAAGTGGGTATCGCTTGCAGACAATCGTCATGATCCAAAGCCACCCAAAAAAGAGGAAGCCGGGGCGTAATCCCGGCGTCAGCATGATCACCAGACCGGCCGAAGGGACCGTTCTTGACTGGATGGCCTGGATCACCGCACCAATGCCCACCGCGAACACGAAGAGGCAGAAGCGCCCGACTACAGATGTTGGACGTTTCCAGCGCAGCAGGACAAATGCTGAAAGCGCCGCCAGTCCGGCGCCCCAAAACCACTGCGCTTCCTGCAGGATGACCCCGGCAACTCCGCCTTGGAACCGTACCCAGATGTATTTGCTCATCATCGTGGCTCCGCCTGCCCGCACCTCGGGTCCTGCCTGCCATCGGAGAGCGAACAAAGCAAAGAGGACCGTGCCAACTGCGAGGTAGAAGTGCCAGGGAGTTCGTTTGACCTGCCCCGTGAACGCTATGACGCCAAATGCAAATAGGAAAGCCACGAAGCCGCTCTCCTTGAACGTCGTCGCCGCCGTCGCCACCAACAGAGCCGGCCAGAGCTTGCGATGATATGCCAGCAGGATGGCCCCGAGAATGCAGCAATTGGCCCAGATATCGGGTTGATCGAGCCACCCCCCTTCCAGCAGCAGCCCATTCGAGGAGCTAGGGTTAAATTGGAGGATTCTCAGCCATTCGAGAACACCCGGTGTCGCTACAAAGAGAGCGAGGGTGATGACGGACATCCAGCGACTGCGGGTCAACGTGAATGCCGTTGCTGCGATCAGTCCGAGATAAACCGCGTTGCAGAGCGTAGTCACCCAAAGCCATCCATTGGGATTTCTCATACCAAACGCCTGCTTTTCGAGCCACATAGCCTGCATGGTGAGGGGCCGCCAATACGGCGCTTCCTTGAGATCAAAGCGCCAAGGGCTTACCCAGTAGTCAAATGTGCTCGTGAATGTGGGTCTGGCTTCCAAGGACTTTTCGAGTTGGAGATAATCCCACTGGACGGGCTGCATGCTCCGAACATAGTCGGTGTGTGGGGAATCGCCAAAGCTCGTATGGGCCGGCGAAAAAATTGAGCCGAGCACAATAAGTACGAGGCAGATCAGAACGTGCAAGAGGGGCTTGCGAGACTCAAAGCCCAAGGGGAGGGTCACCCTTTCATTGTACTAGAGGTCGGTTGGGGGCGCTAGCAGCGCCCCCAAGTGGCTTAGGCGAGAACTTTTTCGCCGGATTTGGCCGGGCTCTTTGCCGCCCGATTGCCCGCCCAGCCACGAATGACGCAGGCTTTTGCCACACGATCAACCGCGACCAGATAAGCCGCCAATCGCGTATGCACGTTCTTTTCTTGCCGCATCGCATAGACAGCGCGGAACGCATCTGTCATCGCTTCATCCAATCGCTCGTGGACCACTGAGATCTTCCAGCGGTCGTTCGCCGCGTTCTGCACCTGCTCGAAGTAGCTGACCGTTACGCCGCCCGCATTGCAGAGAAAGTCGGGAATGACGAAAACGCCCTTTTTGTGCAGGATGGCGTCGGCCTCGGGAGTCGTCGGACCATTGGCGAGTTCGACGATGACCTTTGCCTTGATGTCGGCTGCGTTGGCCTCGGTGATGACGCCTTCCAAGGCAGACGGCATCAATACATCCACATCAAGCTCTAACAGCTTCTCGTTTGAGATATTCTGCGAGCCTGGGAAATCCACCACGCTGCCCGTCTTTTTCTTGTGGGCCTCGACTTCACTCAAGTGTAAGCCGCCTTCGTTGTAAATTCCGCCGCGTGAGTCGCTAACTGCGACTACCTTTGCGCCGAACATAGAAGTCACCAGTGCATGCCCGTGCATACCGGCATTGCCGTAGCCTTGAATAGCGACTGTAGCCTTGCTCAAATCGATCTCAAGGGCATGTGCTGCTTCGCGGAGCGTAAACATACCGCCGCGTGCCGTTGCATCGCCACGACCTGGCGAGCCGCCAACTTCCAAGGGTTTGCCAGTGATAATGCCGGGGGCTTTGTGTCCGGTGATGGTTTCGTACTCGTCCATCATCCAAGCCATGATTTGGGGCGTCGTGTAGACGTCCGGGGCGGGCACGTCGATTTCCGGTCCAATCGCGTGAGCGATCTTGCGCATGTAGCCGCGGCTGAGATTCTCCAACTCCGTCTCGCTCAATTCTTTCGGATTGCAGATGACGCCGCCCTTACCTCCGCCCAGAGGAATATCGACGACCGCCGTCTTCCAAGTCATCCAAGCCGCAAGAGCCCGTACTGTGTCTACGGTCTCTTCTGGGTGGAATCGAATGCCGCCCTTGCAAGGTCCCCTTGAGCTGTTGTATTGCACTCGGTAGCCGCTGAAAACTTTGATCGATCCGTTGTCCATGCGCACAGGAATGCGTACGTGGACTTCGATCATCGGTTCTCGAAGAAGTTCGCGGACATCGTCGTCCAGGTTTAAGAGTTTCGCAGCCTCATCAAATTGGGCCTGCGCGATTTTGAACGGATTGGCCATTTCGATTGTGCAGTTTACCGAAATGCTTTGAAGTCGGCGCGGATTAAGCGCCCCGGAACAAATTTCTCCTCCAGCAGCGTCTCGATCTCTGGATCGATCTTCCATTGGCTGAAGGCGGCCCGCAATCGATCGATGGACTTGAATTCCCCAAAATCGACATAGGTCTCGGAGTTCGGGTGATTCTTTGCAATCCTCGCCATCCTCGCCTCAAAGCCCGCCAAGTCCTCGCTCGGGTGATAGGGGGGATGATTTGGGAAAATCAGGATAAGATCCGGCCGCAAGTATCGCTGTGGCGTGGCCAACATATATTCACCGTCTCTCGGGAGAAGCACGATAGAATCGCGCGGCAAATCCCGGTAATTTTGCATTACTAATTCGGTTTTCTCGTGGGCATTCAACGCCCCGCCCCGTTCGTATTCACGGCTTGTCCACACGCCGAGAAATAGAATCGTTCCAATAGCTACTGAATAAGTAAGGATGGGTTTCTTTAACCGTGTAATCTGAACGACACCCAGCAGTAGGAGGCAAGTGCCAGGAAACGTCAATCGGGGGTTAAAGAGATCGAAGAAACTCACACTTCTTAACGCATAAATTCCTAACAAATAAAAGCACCCAATAAAAATAAGTGCAGCGGCAGTTACCGTTTCGTTTTCCCAGTCCTTAGCTCGTTCTATTTTTAACTTCTTAAAGATCTGAAAAACTAACAGACAAACAATCGGAATAAAAAACAGCATGTCCTTACCGATCGATGAAACGAAACTCTGAGTGAGGACAAAAAACCCTTCGGACGCGGGTACTCTGGCAACCCCCGTCGCCTGGCCCGTGGCCCTGACATTCATCCATAGATATGCAAAGTCGAAAATAAAACCAAGAGTCGCCGCGGCAAAAATCGGCCTCCGGTTTTTAGGATCAATCAGACGAACTCCTTGGAACCGAACAAACGAAAAGGCCAGTATTGCTGCCGGCAAAAACAAGCCGATATATCGTGCGGAGAAGCAGAGAATGCAGGCTGCCGTCAAGGTTATGAAGGCGCTTCGTTTTGAACCTAAATGAGCCAGCTTTATACCTAGAGCCGCGAGGAGCAATGAGAGAAGAAATGTCTGCTCGCTCCACGAGAAGGCATGGATCATAATTGATGACGGAAGCAAGAAAATAACGTAAGAAAGAGGCTTAAGTTTATGGCGAAAAAGAGCGTAAACGACAACAATCTCTAATAATAATAAAATAACCGTAAGAACTTTTGACGCAACGTACACGTCTTCGTTTAGTGGAACCGATATCGCCGAAATCAGAAGGGGATATCCCATAGGCCATACCGCGAATAGTTCCCTTTCAGCGTCCCCCTCTTCATTAATAATTGTGGGACCATGGCCGTCAATTATATTTCGGGCTGCCGCGAGGTAGTTGCTTGAGTCTGGGGACACGTATCCATTCTTGAAAACAAGAATCGAAATCGTTCCTAAGCACAAAAGCAGAACTAGGCTTGCGGCTAGAAGGGGTTTTTCAATTAGGTTCATTTGGCTCAAAAAGAAACGGATTCGTTGGTATGCCCGAACCTGGTATAAATGCCAGGTCCTAGCCATGTTACTAGATATTGCGGTTCTTTCGCAATTATGAATAGGTCGCGCACTTAGAGGTATCGACTCCGGTTTAGATGCCCGAGTATTTTTTGGGGCTTTAGCATCCCACACCCTTTATCAGCAAGAAGCTTGCCAATGATATTGCGGTTTGAACAACAAACAGCACGTACCTGGCAATTTCGCGTGCGGCAGTTTTAATTGCTGCGTGGAATGACGGTTTCGTAACCTGGGGAGCTCACGGAGAGAAGAATCATGAAAAGGAATATCAGTTTAATTGGCTTATTGGCGCTGGGCACACTTACCGCGTTTTCTACTGTTCAGGCGCAAGACGACAGTACATGGATCAACACAGGAATTAAGACGGCCATCGCGAACGGCCAGTCTTCGTATTTCCTTCCCGCCGGCGTTTATAATCTGGAAAAGCAGATCATAATCCCGCCGGCGACTAAGAACTTCGAACTTCGAGGGGCCGGTAAAGACCTCACGATCCTGCGGACGCCGACGGTCCAGATCGCCCAAGCAGTTCGAATTGGCGCATCCCCTCAAAACCACAACAACTGGGGTTTGACGAACATGCCCAACTGGAAGATTGCGAACGCTGCAGAAGGGGCTACGACCGTGGCTGTTACTCCTGGGCAAACCGCAGTGACTCCTGGATACTACGTGATCTGGGACCTCAGCCGAGTCTGGCATGAGAACGGTTCCGCCGCCGCGTACAATCGAGCGGAAATTGTGAAAGTAGTGGGCTACAACAGCTCAACCGGTCAGGCCCTGCTTGATATTCCTCTTGGCCGTGACTACGACATGACCCCCATGCTCGCAAAAGTGGATTCTGTCATGTGCGAAAACATCACCGTCTCCGGCATGGGCTTCGATGGATTGGTTTCTGCTGGCGTTGGAAGCAATGGAATTGCCGTTGCTGGCATCTCCAAGGGAATTGTTTACAAAGACCTGAAGGTGCGCAACTTCTACACGGGTGGAATCAGCGCCCTCATCTGCCGAGACGTTCTTGTTGACGATGTGGACGTTTCCGATTCGACGGTTGTCGGTGCGGGTGACGGTTACGGCGTGTACATCCAACGCTCTCGCTTTGTAACCATTAAGAATAGCTACTCGGCCAACTGCCGACACGGGTTTATTCTTCACACCGGTACGATGGATGCCGTCATCGAGAACTGCGTCGGCAACTCGGCCAGCTTCGATACCCACGGTTTCGACGAGCGACGGGTCGTGATCCGAAACTGCAGCGGTGATACCGGCGTGGACATCAGCAACGACGCTTGGACCGCTGGCGCAAAAGACGTTCTCATCGAGAACTGCAATTTCAAGCGCATGCTGCAATTGCACCCCAATGCGTCCAGAGTCACTGTGGTCAACTCCACCTTTACAAGACTCAACTGCTCCACGATGCCCATCAAGTTGGTTGGCGGCGTGCCCACCGGTGGAATTGTTCAGTCGGCGATCTTGAACGGCTGCAGCTTCAAGGACCTTAAGTGCCCCCTGAATCAAGGCGGAACCATTAATGTTGGTTGGCTGAGCTTTGTGGGCTGCACAATGGAGAATACGTGCGCAACTTGGGGTCGAGTCATCGAGTGGACCTCTGCCGCAGGTGAAATCTCCTTCGACAAGTGCGTTTTCCGCAACGGCTCTGGCTATTCGCCAATTTCCATCGCCACCGTCAAGCCCTTTATGCTCCGCGTCACCAACTCGGTCTTACGAGGTAACGGCAGCACGAAGGCTGTGACCTTCCCGGTCGGTTATACGGGCCAGTTTGATCTCCGAAACAACGTTCTCGAGTCCGTTGCTCCGAAGTATGCCCTTGGCTTCCTTCAGAACACGGCTGGCGCGCTTGGCGTGGATATGAATAACACGTGGAAGGCTGTTCTTGCCACCGACTTGGTGAAGATGCCGATCACAGAAGAGAAACCTGCGGGTGAGACTGCTCCGGCTCCGGCTCCGGCTCCTGCCCCGGCTCCAGCTCCGGCACCTGCACCTGCACCGGCTCCAGAGCCTGCTCCTGCTCCAGCTCCTGCTCCGGCACCTGCTCCTGCTCCGGCACCTGCTCCCGCTCCGGCTCCAGCACCGGCTCCTGCTCCAGAACCGACACCGGCACCAGCTCCGGCTCCAGCTCCAGCTCCTGCTCCGGCTCCTGCTCCTGCTCCGGCTCCTGCTCCAGCTCCGGCTCCGGCACCTGCTCCAGCTCCTGCCCCGGCACCAGCTCCGGCTCCAGAACCGACACCGGCACCGGCTCCTGCTCCCGCCCCTGCTCCCGCCCCCGCGCCGGCTCCAGAGCCCACGAAACCGGTCAAGAAGAACGAAGAGCGTGGCAAGGGTCGAACTGCGACCACCGTCACGACGACCGTAACAACGACAACAACGAAGAAAGCGGCGCCCAAAGCACCGCGGACTCGAAGATAAACTGAAATCCCAAAAGGCTCCTGCGTTCTACGCAGGAGCCTTTTTTGGCGCCTGGTGAACGCACCAGTGCGCCCAGTCCGTCTTTATCCGGTGGGTAGGCTATTGCCGGTGCGCGCATTTCCCTTCTTTCTCATCCTTTCGTTGGCAACGGCCTCGGTAGCTCAATCACGCCAAGGTGTCTATCGGCCGAAGGATGCCCCTGCCGCGCCGTGGAGTATCAACCAACATCACACCCTCATCTGGAACGGCGCTCCCTACTTACCGGTCGGCCTCAATATCGAGGGTGCTCCCGCAACGATCGCCAAAGTCCAAGGCGCGGGCATTCGTGACGTGGTGGTGAATCTTCCTGCAAACGGATCCGGATGGGTCTCCGCTTTCGAAGCATTGGACAAGGGTGAAAGCCGGTATTTGTTGAGCATCAATTCCCTCGCCCCCATGGCGGAAGGGGTCGCTGTTCAGCCTCAAAGCTATCGGCAAACTGGAATTACCGCCCCAACAAAAATTGATTGGAGCATTCCCGGTGCAACTTACGCCCTGACCGTGCTGGTCACCAAGCGCGACAGCGCCATCGAGAAAGTGGAGCGGGTACCGATCGTCGATGGTCGGTTCAAGATGGATGTCAAGCCGGGCAACGACCTCGACCACGTCCTGATGGTGTACCCATTTATGTCGAGTTTGGAACTGCCCGATTTCTGGTCCAATTTCGACCGCCATCGAGACACCCTGCTCGCCAGCCTGCGAAACAACCCTCCCGGACCCGGCCTGCGGGGTATCGTCAACCCCCTAGGCAGCGTCCTGAAATTGCAGGGCGAGGACCGGTTCGTCCCAAACAACCAAATCTTCCGCTACGAACTGGCAAAGCTTCTTGAGAACAAGTACAAATCGATCGCGACCCTCAACCGCGGGTGGGGAATTACGGCTTCTGACCTAACGACATACGAAGATATTGCCCGCCTAGTCCCCTTATGGTCGGGGAATCGCGGGGTAGCTCAGTTTTGGGATCCGCAAACCGACAAATTGTACAAGACCGACTCGAAGAAATCGACCGCCTGGACGGATATCGACATGACGATTCTTGAAGCGGGATCGCGACGGCTGCAGCGTTTGGCAACATCGATTCAGCAAGTCACCAACGTTCCCGTCATACAGGACTGGGCCGGTTGGGCTGCGCCCTACAACTCCAGCATTCCAAGTGTCGACGGTATCGGAGTGCACACCTCTGGAGAGACCGCACAGGAGGCATTCCTCGGCGCTGCGCGGGCCTCTAGTACGATTCTGCAGTGGAACGGGCCAGGCTGGCTGCTCGCCAGCCAAATCGATCTTACTAAGAACGTCGATCCCGCTTTGGAATTAGGCGACATCCTGAACACGCTGATTTCCGTCGGGTGCCGTGGAGCGTTTATCAAAACGAAGGACGATAGCCTCTGGAAGCTTGTGTCGTTCGAGGCTAATGGTCGGTCGAATGACGTATCGCCGGCTCAATACTCGCCGAAACCTCTTTACTTTCCCGAACGCGCAATGAATCCCGCGATGCCCTCCCAACTGCCAAACGGTTGGTGGTGGCTCCCCGGACCGTTCCCTGGCGAGCGCATCGACATGGGATCGCATTACTACGGGTACCGCTGCATCGGCCCAGACGGGGAATACTTCGTTTTGTGGACCTTCGACGGAGCCCACCGCGCAAAGCTAAGAATTCCCGATCCAAAGACCGTCACTTTCCAGGCTGTTGATGGCTCGGACCCCAAGCCGCGCATCTTAAAAGGTGGATTTGTTGAAGTCACATTGACAAATATGCCCCTCATCGTGCGGGGGATACCGGAAGCCCCGATTCCAGACGGCGCCGTCATCGACACTGTCACTCAATTCGATGCGATTATCGAGGACGAGGAGGCAGCGCACATTGACTCCACCTCCGAACGCTTCTATTTTAAGAAGGGACAGGACTCCTTGGAAAGATCGCCGGCGACCAGCTTTGCCCTAATGCGAGCCAGCTACTACAAGGTCGCCCAGCGACGCGGGCAATTTTTTGTGATCGAGGGAGAATCGAGCAAGGTCACTAACTTCAGCGACACTACTCCCACCCCGGGAGCAAGTGGGGAAACCGCTCTCGCTCTGGATACGCCGTTTTCAGGCTCATATTTCGCCGAATATACGTTCCCGTCGAAGTCTCGCGGGGCCTATGAGCTTTGGATTGGCGCGAAACTGTCTGCCAAAGACCGTGAAGCGCTGGACCTTAAGTTAAATGGCGAATCTCTGAAGCTGAATCCGATTTCTGTAGGCGCCTACTCGGACGGCTTCGCCTGGTACCGAATCGGGCCAATCAGCCTCGCCGGAACCCCCAAGTTCCGTATCGAGGTCGTCGCCGACGGGATCACGAACTTCGCAATCGATGCTCTTCTGCTTGCGCCGCCGGGCTTCGTCCCATCTGGCCTTAAGATGCCTGAAACTCCGCCCGCGCCGCCAAAAAAGAAGCCGATGTAGTCCGCTACTTGACCTCGGGATCCACGACGAGCCCAAGCTTGGCTAGCGCATCTTCCAATCGGCGGTCCTTTTCGCCGCCATAGCCAACGATCTGAGCTGCAATTTTGCCTTCGCGGTCTACGACTACTAGAGCCGGGATAATGGAGACGCCGTACTTGGTGGGGATGTTGCCCGCACCTTTTTCAAGGGGATCGTGAGCGAACGGGAGGGTGAACTGTTTGTTCTCCGTCAAATACGCTTCGTATTCGGCCTTCTTATCGAACGAAGCCAATGCAATAACGTTCAAGCCCTTGCCCTTCAGCTTCTCATAAACGTTTTGCACGTGAGGCAGAGAAGCCTTGCACGGGCCACACCAGCTTGCCCAGAAGTCGATAAGCACGACTTTGCCTTTCAGCTTGGAAAGCGTCACGTCGCCGCCGCCCCATGCAGGCGCGGTGAAGTCGGCCGCTTCATCGCCAACCTTCAAGAATTTGCCAAACCCGATGGCGGGAGTTGGCTTGGCATCGGGTTGCTGAGCAAAGGCGGCGGCCGCCCCAAAGACGGCGAGGAGAGCGGTGATTTCGAAGGCGCGAATCAATTTCATACTTGATTATTTAACGCGCCGCGACATGATGCCGTTGGTGCATCACCCGAAACCAGGACGCTAAATTAGGAATTTAATCCCGCCAGCACCCTAATTTGTTACTTGAAGAAATCAAAATTCTGCAAGCGGTCGCGCACCGAGGCAAGGAACTTTCCAGCCAACATGCCGTCTACCAAGCGGTGGTCATAGGTGAGCACGAGGTGCATGATCGAGCGAATCGCGATCATATCTTCCACGATCACCGGCACTTTGTTGATCGCATAGGTGCCAAGCACGCAAGCTTGAGGAGCATTGATCATGGGCGTCCCGAAAAGGGCGCCATAGCTGCCCGGGTTTGTCAGTGTGACGGTGCCACCTTGGACGTCCGCGACGGTCAAGGTGTTGCTGCGCGCTGCTTTGGCGATGCTGTCCAAATCCTTGGCGATTTTGATGAGATTCTTCTTGTCCGCATTTCTGATAACCGGTACGATCAAGCCTTGGTCGCCTTTGGCGCCAAGCGCCACCGCGACGCCGACGTGGACACCCTTGGTCATCAAAATCTGGTTGTCTGGCTGGAGGCTGGCGTTGACAAGCGGGAATTCCAAAAGCGACTCGGTCAGGGCCTTAATAAAGAACGGCGTGTACGTCAGCTTCACTCCGTGTTGGGAGAGGAATGCATCCTTATTCAGGTCGCGGAATTTGACCATCGCGGTCACGTCCACTTGGGTCACCGTTGTGACAACGGGAACTGCCGCGCTACGCACCATCGCCTCGGCGATCATCTTGCGCATTCCGGCAAGCGGCACCAATTCTTGATCGGGGCCAGCGACGCTGGCGGGCACCGGTTTGGCTTCGATTTTAGTGGGCGCTGCCGTCTGCGCCCCACCCGACTTCAGATAAGCTTCTAAATCTTTCTTCGTGACCCGTCCCCCACCACCGGTACCCGCGATGGAGGATAATTGAGCGTCGCTCAGCCCGCTTTGCTTGGCGATGGCGCGAACGACCGGCGTAAACCATTTTCGATCGCCATCATTTGCTGCTGGAGCTGCCGGAGCGGAGGGGGCGGAGGGAACCGTTGGTTCCGGTGTAGGGGCTGCCTTCGCCGCCGCCTTCGGAGCTTCTGCCTCGGGCGCTGGTTTCTCTGGAGTCGTAGCCGCGCCATTCTGAGCGCCTTCTTCGATCAATCCCATCGCGTGGAACACTTCCACGGGACTGCCTTCAGGAATCAAAATCTTAATGAGAATTCCGCTCGCCGGAGCCTGTAGCTCAGTGTTCACCTTGTCCGTCATGATCTCGACGACCGGCTCGTCTTCCTTCACATAGTCGCCCTCCTTCTTTAACCAGCGACTCACCGTCCCCTCGTGCACCGACTCGCCTAATTCAGGCATCAAAATCTCGACAGGCATAAGCTTATTTTAGCCCTAAAGAATGCAGGTTCGCTTCACTTTGGTTTCGTATAATACGGGAGAATGTCTCAACTTTGGACGATTCAAACTCTGGGCTCCCTTTCTGCCGTTTCGGATGAAACGACGCTCACGAGGTTTCGGACCCAAAAAGTGGGTTTGCTCATGGCGTACCTTGCCTCGCACTTGGATCAAAATAGTCCCCGCGAACTGATTTGCGAGTGTCTTTGGCCCGAACAAGAGCCCGAGGTGGCGCGAAGCAGATTGCGAGAGACCCTAGCTTCCTTGCGGCGTCAACTAGAACCACCAGGGGTTGAGCAGGATAGCGTGCTCATCGCGTCCCGATTTGGAATCCGACTCTTAGGGAGTGCCGCTCGCGCTGATGTCCACGAGTTCAGAGAGGCTGCCACCAGAGTTCAGCACGCTCGAACGGACAAAGAACAACTGGAATGGCTGCAAAGAGCCGCTGAGTTTTATCGCGGCGACTTCTTACCTGGTTACTACAGCGAGTGGATTTCCGAACAGCGGTCCGAGTTGAACGATCTTCACGCTAACGTATTAAGGCAGCTCGTTCGGATCTTTGAAAAGGAAGATGATCTGGAACGCGCGAGTTTTTACGCTCGCAAGGTCGTCGAGTCCGAACCCTATAGCGCAGAGGCCCGTGAGCAACTCATCCGGTTCCATGCCCAAATGGGCCAAGACTCTGCCGCCATCGCCCAGTTTGAGGATTTTCGAGAGGTTCTCTGCAACATTGGGGAAGAGCCCTCGGAAGAGTTGCAGGAATTCGTCGCTCGGTTGGCCTCTCGGCTAAGCCTTGGCGCTGAACCAGGCGTGATCGAGCTTTCGAAGGCCTCTGCTGCGGTCTCACCTTCCTCCCCAAAGCAGGAAAGGAGGTCGCCCCACCTCCCGTTTGTAGGGAGCAAGTTCTTTGGACGTGAAGCCGAGATCGCGACGGTTTTCCAAAGGCTCGAAATCGACACGTGCCGGCTCGTGGTGTTGACCGGCCCTGGAGGTTCCGGCAAGACGCGGCTTTCGATTGAGATTGGCAAGCTCGTCACAGACAAATTTGGCGGCGCTGTTTGGTTTGTTTCGCTGGCGGAGGCAAGGGATGCCAATGGGATTTTGGAAGCCATCCACCGTTCGATGCGGCTCCCGTATGCCGAGCATTCGAGCATCAGCGATGAAATCAAGAAGGGCCTGGAGCACATAAGGGCCCTGCTCATCTTTGACAATTGTGAGCATCTACCGCAAGAAGATCTCCTCATCGGACGCGATCTCTTACGCGACCTTCCTCAACTCACGATCCTCGCCACCTCTCGGCACCGCCTCAGTTGGGAGAGTGAATACGAGGTGCCCATCGAACCTCTTGCTATGCCCCCCGCCAACATAGTTTTGCCCGAGGATCTCATCAATTACCCCTCCGTGCAGCTCTTCTTTGACCGAGCCCGCGCCATTCGGCCAGATTTTCAACTCAACGAGCGAAATGCTCCCACCGTTGCCGCCATCTGTCGCCACTTGGAGGGGCTCCCGTTGTCCCTCGAACTCGCGGCCTCGTGGGCGCAGACGCTCGGACCGAGCCAAATGCTCAAACAGCTGGAAAATCGCTTCGAATTCTTAACCAGCCGACGCAAGGATATTTCCGATCGACATCGGACGTTAAGGGCAGCGATTGGCTATAGCTATGAGCTGTTGCCATCTGAGTTGCGAGAGTTCTTAGTTCGGCTGTCCGTTCTTACCGGAGCCTGGACATTAGAAGCCGCCACCGCAATTGCCTTGCCGGGCGAGCCACATCGTGCTCTCGACTTTATCGCTGAGTTGCGTGAACGATCCTTGGTGCTGACCCAGGCAAATCTTCACCCCTTCGATACGGACAAAGAAGATTCCCTCAGCCTCACCTATCGAATGCTTGAGGCAACCAGAGAATTTGTCTTAGAAAGGTTGACCGGCCCAATCAAGGAAGAATCGGAACAGCGCCATGCAGAATACTTCCTTGAATTGTGTTCACGAAATAGCGATCCCGATGGGTCGGATAATGACCTCCGTCTCATGGCCAGCAACGTCCTTAGGGCCATCGAGTATTTTGAATCGGCCAGGGACTACGAACGCGCCCTTCAAACCGTCGTTTCCGCCCAGCGGCTGTGGACAAGGAGCGCCTTTCGCAAAGAGGGACGCGATTTCACCCATCGTCTCGCCCGAAAAATCCAACGCACGCAAAAATCCAGCGCGCTGATGGCCCTAGCCTATAAGACGATGGGGAACATTGCCCTCGTCGTTGGCGATTATCAGGAGGCGAAAACGGAAGCGACAAAGGCGCTGGAAATTTTCACGAGTATCCAGGACTTGAAAGGGCAAGCCGACGTGCTCAATAATCTCGGGATTATTGCCCTTTATAGCGGAAATCCCCAGGAAGCCAAGGAGCTTTTTGATCGCTGTCTAGAGCTTCGAAAAACCATTGGAGATCGAGCCGGACTCGCCATAGCCACCAACAATATGGGTAGTACGACCTTCCAGTTCGGAGAATTTGAAAGCGCAGAGCGGCTTTTCCGACAAGGAAATGAGATCTACTTATCCGTGGGGAATCAGTCCGGATATGCAAGGGGCCTCAGCAATCTCGCGAACACCTTGGTCATTCAAAATCGGCTGGACGAAGCCGAGGAGTGCTGCCACCAAGCGCTGGCTATCCATCGATCGATGGATGATGAAGGTGAAATTGGGACCGCGCTATTCCGATTGGCCATGGTTTCCTATTATCGGGGCCGCCACCGTTTGGCCCTTCAACTGGGCGCCCAAAGCCTGCCAATGATCGAGAGATGCGGATCGGACATCCATATCTATCCCTGCCTCGGATTATTGGGCCTCTGTTTTTACCGCCTTGGCAAATTTCACGACGCCATTCGCTTACTCGCGGCTTCCTCCCTTCGGCCAAGCAGCCCTCAGATAAGAGACAGGAAGCGACAGAGGCATGATTTGGATGTGCTGATTGACTCCACCACGACTGAATTAAAGGAGAGATTTGGCGAGTACGTTTTCGAAGCGGAATGGATTGTAGGACGCTCCATGTCGCGACGCATGCTTCAGGAATATATTGCTCAGGTTGAACCGCTTGCAAGTTAGTGGACAGCCCCAAAAGAAAGATGTCCACGATATGTCCACGTATCCCTCATTACAATATCCTCAGACCCGATTACACCCGGCTCTAAAGGTGAACTCATGATTAAAAAGGCATTTACTCTTATCGAACTCCTGGTGGTGATTGCCATCATCGCCATCCTTGCTGCGATCCTGTTTCCGGTCTTTGCCCAAGCAAAGGAATCGGCCAAACGAACCGTGTGCCTGAGCAATATGAAGCAGGTCGGCACGGCAACGTTGATGTATCTTACTGACTACGACGATTTTTATTATCCCAGCTCCTATTCGGTCCCGGTAGTCAATAATCTCGGTGGAACGCGGCTATGGTTTGGCCAAACCGTTTTCAACACCATCACTTTCGAGAGCACTCGAAACGATGCCGGCGGGCTCCTTTATCCGTACTTGAAGATCGCTCTCGTCGACTGTCCGTCGAAGGTAGGTGTAAGCTATGGAATGCCGTGGCCCCCGTACGATCTGGGGTACGGCATGAACACGTTGATTTTTTCAACGGCCGCTCTCCCGGTCAACCAATCGGAAATCGACCGTCCGGCAGAAACGGTCCTCATCGGAGATTCAGGTCTCGCTGCCTTCGGCCCCGGAATTTCCTCGACACATTTCATTCGGCCTGCCGGAACAGCTCCCAGCGCTCCCTATGTCCACGGCCGTCACAAGGGTTTTGCGAATATTACGTGGGCCGATGGGCACGCCAAGAGCACCCGAGTGTCTATCCGAACGACCTACGGAGTGCCGCTCTTTGCCGGCGCTTATGAATACTGGAAGAAGGAATCCATTGGTGACATCATGAATCCGAAGTACCCCTACGGAGATCCTAACCAGAATTACTACTTCATCACCTCGCCGAAACCGGCTGGCTAGGAATCGAGGCAGACAGTTGAGCCTTCCTTCGACGAGGGAAGGCTGCCTGTGACAGGAAATTTAAACGATGAAAATGCTTAGATCATGCTTCGTGGCGGCAATTGCTTTGACTATCCCGCTCGGGATTCCTCAAACGGCGCCCCAAATAGCCACGGTGACCGTGAAGGGTCATGTTGTGGACACGCAAGGACGACCCGTAGTAGGCGCTCAGCTCGCCACCCGGTCGCCATTTCTCAATAACTATGGGCATCGGCCTGACCTAGTGGTCGACAAAATCGGGGCCACCGATCGTCAAGGCGATTTCGAAGTGCCCGTGACTCTGATCACCGAGCCCTCGATGCTCGTTGTTATGGATGACGCCCGCAAACTCGGGGCGATGGTCGAGATTAATCGAGACGTTGCTGCGAAGTCCCTCAGCATCACACTGGAACCGGTCGCAACCGTGAAAATGACGATCCAAGCCGCCGGACAGCCAAATCTCCCGGTATACGTCGCCGTGAAAAAGCGCAAGTTAGATTCCAAATTCGATCCCAAATCACTTCAGGGAATGGCGGCAGGATTTTTGGGTTCGGTCAGTGCCTCCGGAGAGTCCACGTTCGTGGTCCCGCCCGGTGACTACACTCTGACCTGGAAATCTGATTTTATCGAGCAGTCGCACCGCGATGTCAAGCTAAAGCCCGGTCAAGAGGTGGACCTCGGTCGGGTGCCGCTCCAGCTTTCTACTCTAGGCAAGCACTTAGGCAAGCCGCTTGAGAATTGGGATATTTGCGAATCTCGAGTCCTAGATAAGAGTGCAAAATTGAGCGACCTAAAAGGGAAGTGGGTCCTCATGTATTTTTGGGCTTGGTGGTGCGGCCCTTGCGTCCGCAAGAGCCTGCCGGAATGCATTGAGATTTACGACAAATTCAAGGACAAGCGGGACAAATTTGAGATCGTCGCCTACCACTCTCATTCCGCTACTGTCGACCTGGCCGATTCCGACAAAAAGCTTCAAACGGCGATCACCCAGTATTGGGGTGGTAAAAACCTGCCCTTCCCGGTGGTGTTAGGTTCGGAGAACGATAAGACGTGGAAAACCTGGGGCGTCCCCGACGTCCGATCCTTCCTTCTCATCAACCCGGAAGGCAACCTCGTCCCCGGCGATGTCGAAACCCTTCGAGACATCTTAAGCAAGATGGATTAGGTGGAACCCAAGCGATCAAATGAAGGTTCATGGGCCTTCCAGCTGCCCCGGTTTTCGTTCATTGGTTAAAGTGGGCCGATCCGGCAGGAATATCTCGGAGGGATTAAACATGGATAGCCCCGGGTTGGAGGTGCAAGCTGGATACTCGGGGAAAGTGACCTTCTCCTGCGGAGGTTCGTGCCGGAGGAGGGGGGAAGAGGTTCCGGTCCGGAGATCTTCCCCCCTTGCGGGGGAAGTCAGTGAGTCCGCGAACTGGTAGGGGGTGCCCAGCCGCAACAGGGGGTTCCCTCAGGTTGATCGCTACCTAAGCGTCCCGTAAAACACTTGGGTTTCATAAAGGAAGCGAACCGTCCCGTTTTCTTGGTCGCGCTCGAAAAGCTCGGTGAGATCCTCCACGATCTCGTCATGTCCCGGTTGCCCCGCATGAGGCACGTAGCTCGAAGACATCGCCCGCCCAAGCAGCCCTTCCAGATCGAAGGTCTGCGACGACTCGAAAACCGCTTGTTCAACCCCGCCGCCCAAAAAAGCTTGTAGTCCCTCGATGCCGATGCGCCGTGAAGAGACCTTTGGATACTCCGACGCGTGCCTCTTCAGCACCTCGTCATACCGCGCCACAAAGTGACTCCCTTCGGTCGAACGGTCGTTCCAAACCAACGCCACCCACTGTGGCGGACGCAATATCCGACAAAACTCCGCCCGTGTCGCGTCCGGCTCAAACCAATGAAACGCCTGCCCCGCGATCACTAAGTCAACTGAAGCGTCGGCTAATGTCGTCGCCTCCGCCGTCCCATTTACGCTCGAGAACCGATCGTAAGAGGCCAGCAGACTTTCCCCCGCCTCCCGCATCTCCTTATTCGGTTCAACCCCGACGACGGCGTTGCCGTGATCCAAGAACAACCGCCCTAAATTCCCCGGCCCGGAGCCGATATCGGCGACGACCCACGTTCGAGTCAACCCACACTTCGACACCAAAATGTCCACGACAGCGGAAGGATAGGAAGGTCGATATTTGACGTAGTCGTGAACCCGCGTCGAAAACCGTTCGGTGGATTTGAGCACGGAGAGATTTTACTTGCCCGCCAAGGCAGGCGTAATTGAATGAACGATGCAAAGGCCACAGCTCGTCTTGACTGCGAGGGAAGAAAAAACTATGTTTATCACATCCGCACTTGCCGTTGCCTTTATAGTGGGTCAGCAATACAGCATCGAACGTATCCCTATCGTCAATACCCGCGCTTCGAAGGTTGTCGAGATGATGGGCCCACTTCTCAACGAAAATGGCCCCAAGCTATTGGAGGCCAACGACAAGGGTAGTTTCATCGTCGTCTCGGTCAAGAGCAAAGAGCAATTCGACGAGATCGCTCGCTTTGTGAAGGTGTTCGACGTCAAACCCAGGCAGGTCGAATTCAAAATCTGGCTTTGGAGTCAAGCGGACAAACTAGCTTCCGACATCACCGCCACGGTCGCCAATAACGCCACGTTCAAGATTATCGATGAAAGCGTAGGAGCCGACCTCTCTATCAAGCCCCGGATCAACGCCGACAACACCGTTACATTCACCCTCAAGGAACTTGGGCAACCGGAATGGGTGATGCGGATCAAAAGCGGCGAGACAATCTTTATCCTCGAACCAACGGGTCACACCACCGCTCCTCAATTAGTCCGGCCCGAAGGTCCATGCCGGATGAACATAACGGTAACAATCCGTTAAACCGTAGCTTCGCTAACCCCGACCAGCGCTTCTTCGCCCATGATCTCCTTCACAACCTTGTTCTGGTTGATCCGGTACTTACGGGCGCGGGGCGCGATGGTGGAAACGTCGATCGGCTCAAAATCAAAGGTCGGACCGCTCGGTGCATACGTCGCCATCGTCGTCTTCAGCCAGTGCACGTCGTCGCGATCCGGAGTGTCCATCTTAAAGTGAGCCCCTCGGCTCTCATCCCGAACGATCGCGCCACCCACAATCGCCTTCGACTGCTCGATCATATTAATCACCGCGCGCGTAAACGGCACCGCCTGATTGCTCCAACCGGAATCGTCCAGCAAAGCGCACTGATGCGCCCGAGCCGCTAATTCGTCGAGCTTCCCGCGAGCCGTCAAAAGATCGCGTTGCGTGCGCCAAATGCCGCAGTTGTTCCACATCGTGTCCGCGAGCTCAGCGTGAAGGCGATAAGGATTCTCCGTGCCGTTGCTCTTCTTCAGGCCATCGTATTCCGACTGCCGCTCATGCCGCGCCGCTTCCAAAATCGCTGAAGATAAGTCTTCCGCACTGGCGTCCATCGTCTTCAGATAGGCCGTAATCCCCTGCGCCGCTAGTTCTCCACCAACCAAGCAGCTCAACAAAGCATTAGCTCCAAGTCGGTTCGCCCCGTGATACTGGTACTCGCACTCACCCGCCGCATAAAGCCCGGGAATGTTCGTCATCTGATTCCGCGGACTGCTCAGGTCGAGCGCCGTGTCTTTGCCCTTTTCGTAATCGACCCAAAGGCCGCCCATCGTGTAGTGGACCGCCGGATAGATCCGCATCGGCGTCGCGATGGGGTCCTCGCGCATAAACTTCTCGTAAATCTCCAACACGCCCTCGAGTTTGTCGTTGATAATGTCTCGCGTATAAGGCCCGCCCCGGCTTTCGTGCAGGTGCGTAATGTCCAAATAAACCTGCTGCTTTTGCCCAATCCCCTTGTTCATGCGGCAGACGCAGTAAATCGCAAAGCTGACCAAGTCGCGCGAAAGCAGATTCCCGTAAACCGGGTCGAGCTCCTCGCAGAAGTACCACCGATCCGCCTCTGGAATGTCCACCGGCTTGCGCGCATCCATCGGATCGCGCGGCGTCCAAAGCCGTCCGCCTTCGCCTCGCACCGATTCGGAAATCAACCGGCACTTGTCCTCGCCGGGAATTGCCGTGGGGTGGATTTGCACCATCTCCGGGTTGCCGTAAGTCACGCCTTGCTGGTAGCAAATTGAAACCGGCGAGCCGGTATTGATAATCGAGTTCGTCGAGCGGCCAAAGATCAAACCGTTTCCACCGCTCGCGATCGTGACTGCGTCCGCCGCGAAAGCCTGAATTTCCATTGTCCGAAGGTTCTGCGCCGTAATCCCCCGGCATCGCCCCTGCTCGTCCTTGACGATCCCCAAGAACTCCCAGCCTTCGTACTTCTCAACCAGCCCTTGCACTTCCCATCGCCGAACCTGTTCGTCCAACGCATAAAGCAGCTGCTGCCCCGTCGTCGCGCCCGCATAAGCCGTCCGGTGCTTCAGCGTCCCGCCAAACCGACGGAAACTCAGAAGCCCCTCAGAAGTCCGGTTAAAAGGGACGCCCATGCGATCCAAAAGATAAATAATCGCCGGAGCCCGCTCCGCCATATTCATGACCGGCGGCTGGTGGTTCAAAAAGTCGCCACCCGTAATCGTGTCTTCGAAGTGCAGGAAAGGCGAGTCGCCCTCGCCGCGCAGATTCACCGCGCCATTGATGCCGCCCTGCGCGCAAACGCTATGGCTCCGCTTCACCGGGACGAGGCTAAAAAGCTTCACCTTATTGCCGGCTTCCGCCAGCTTCATCGCGGCCATCAAACCCGCGAGACCTCCACCAACAACGACGACAGTTTTTTGTCCAGCCATGCTTACCTAGATGTTACCGCAGGTTCCGGTTCCCTTCTCCAAGTGGTTCGTCTTGGAGAAGGGGCAGAGGGAGAGGTTCCGGGAGCTCCCTCATCCTGCATACTTAAAACCATGTCCTACCGCCATTCCCAGGTCGAAAGCCAATTCACGCCCGTCGCAGCAAACTACGCCACAAGCGTCGGCCATTCAAGCGCCGCAGCGTTAGACAATCTGGTGATGCTAGCCCAGCCCCGACCCGAAGAACGAATGCTGGACATCGCCACCGGAGCCGGCAACGTCGCCCTCGCCTTTGCTCCTCTTGTGGCAACAGTAGCTGCCTTGGACCTCACTTCAGCGATGCTCGATCAAGTCCTTCGCTCCGCCAAGGAACGAGGCATCTCGAATATCGTCCCGGTCCTAGGCAAAGCCGAATCGCTGCCCTTTCCGGATGCCTCGTTCAGCTTAGTTGTCAACCGATTGGCAGCCCACCATTTCGCCGACCTCCCGGCGGCCCTAACGGAAACGTTCCGCGTGCTCACCCCCGGCGGCCAATTTATCCTCGTCGATTCCACCGGCTCAGACGACATCGAAGCCAGCGACAAATGGAATGAGTTAGAAAAACTCCGCGACCCCTCCCACGGTAAAAACCTCCGACCCGACGAATGGAGAGCCGCCCTCATCAAAGCTGGTTTCCAAATCGAAAGCGCTGATATAAGCGACTACACGGATGGCGACAGCGTCGAAGTCCAAGCCTGGATGGAGCGAATCGGAACCCCCGCCGAATTCAGACCGAAGCTCATAGAGGAATTCAGAAACCCCTCCGAGGGCCTGAAAGCCCTTCTTAGCATCGAGCAGCGAGACAGCACCACCCACTTCCGAATTCCCCAAATTACGATCCTGGCAACCAAGTCGCTGTAGGCCTCCGACTCATAAATACTGAAAGTGAATATTCCTAACCCCTTACGCCCAATGCCTAACGCCCTGCCCGCGCGGTAACATTGGCACTTATGGTCGCCCAGGCTCACTCCGCAACCCTGCTGGGCATTGACGCGCTTGTCGTCGAAATCGAAGTAGATCTTTTTGGCGTAAGCGAGAAAGACCACTTCGTCTTAGTAGGACTGCCCGACAAAGCCGTCGAAGAAAGCAAGTACCGCGTCCGCAGCGCCATCCGAAATTCCGAGTTGGACTTTCCCCTCCAGAACGTAACCTGCAACCTCGCCCCCGGCGATATCAAAAAAGAAGGTCCTGCCCTCGATCTTGCGATCGCTATCTCGGTCCTCACGTCGAGCAAACAAGTCCCCGTCGAAGAGCTCGCCGACACGATGCTTGTTGGCGAACTCGGCCTTGATGGGAAAATCCGCCATATCGATGGTGCAGTGAGCATCGCTTTGATGGCTGCGGACAAAGGTTTTAAGCGGCTTATCCTCCCCCTCGAAAACGCTCCGGAAGCTGTTGTTGCCCAGGGGATCGAAGTTTACGGCGTGACCAGCCTGATCGAAGTCGTCGAACTCCTCAATGGCTCCACCGAAATCAGGCCCCAAGAATTCAAGCTCGAAGACTCCGACCGCCTCCCCGAATACCCCATCGATTTCGCCGACGTCAAAGGCCAAGCCCAAGCCATGCGCGCCCTCGAAATCGCCGCCGCCGGCGGCCACAATGTCCTCATGGTCGGCCCTCCCGGCTCCGGCAAGACGATGCTCGCCAGAAGGCTCCCAACGATCCTCCCCGCCCTCAGCCTCGAAGAAAGCATCGAAGTCACCCGCATCTATTCCGCCGGCGGCAAGAAAGGCGGCCACACCGGCCTCATCTGGGAGCGCCCCTTCCGCAGCCCCCACCACAGCGCCAGCCACCCCGCCATCGTCGGCGGCGGCAAGCACCCCAAACCTGGCGAAGTCTCCATGGCCCACAAAGGCGTCCTCTTCATGGACGAGATGCCCGAGTTCGATCGCCAAGTCCTCGAAGCCCTCCGCCAACCCCTCGAAGACGCCGTCGTCACCGTCGCCCGCGTCACCGCCTCCATTACTTTTCCCGCCGAATGCATCCTTGTCGGCGCCATGAACCCATGCCCCTGCGGCTACAAAGGTCTGCCGGAGCAAAAGTGCGTCAGCTCCCCCTCAACCTGCGGCCGCTACGCCTCCAAAATCTCCGGCCCCCTCATGGACCGCATCGATCTCCACATCGAAGTCCCCCGCCTCAAACCCGACGAACTCCTCGACAAACCCGGCGGCGAATGCTCCGCCGCCATCCGTGACCGCGTCATCGCCGCCCGTGACCGCCAACACCGCCGCCTCGGCAACCACCGTGTCAACGCCAAAATGACGCCAAGAGAAATTCGAGAAGGCATCATCCTCACCGACGAATGCACCGAGTTCATGCGTACGGTCATGAACCGCATGAACCTCTCTGCGCGAGTGTTTGACCGAATCCTCAAAGTCGGCCGTACGATTGCCGATTTGGCCGGAGTCGACGAAGTCGGCAAAATGCACCTATCCGAAGCCGTCCAATATCGCGAACGCAGCGACGGGTAGCAGCAGCGAGTCAACGCTACTCGGTCTTCTTTATGTCTAAGTGGTAGGCGTACATCAGTGAATGAAGTTGCTTGCAATTTGAAATAGTGCTGTCCCATTTTAATCGGCCGTCGGTCGTTTCAATGCTTGTAGCTACTATTGCCCACGAGCTGCCGGTGGACGCGGACCGTCCGCCCCAACCCAACCGCATGGTTCCCGGAAGAATGCCGGTTAATGCCACATTCAACTTGCGCCGCCCAGTCCAAGACCGCCAAGTTAAGACGCCACTCTTAATCTCTACTCGCTCATTGATCCAGCGCATCACAAAGAAGAAGGTTGCAAATATTGCGAGAAGAGATGCCGCCGAATAAAATACGATCGCGCCCGGCCGGGGCGCAGTCGAGGCCGAAGACACGCTGGAATACTTGCTGATCGATTTAATGAACCCGCTGACAAAGATGAGGCCGAAGGCCGCAAATATCGCTGTATGCCGCGCGGCTCTGCCGGTTCTGTAGGTGAATACCAGATCGCAATCCATTTCCCGATTTCGTTTGCAGCTTACGGAGGCCACCTCGTGATCGCTATCATTTTCGTATACATCAGGTAGCTGTGACATCAGATTGCCCAATCAAGAGTATCACACACACATTGACTGTCTGGAAGCCAATTTCTTATCCCCCGGCCCCGATCCGTGAGGTAAACCTTATAACACCCATGGCACTCACCCGCGAACAGCTCGCCCAACGCGCCGCCCAAGAACTGCGTGACGGCTTCTATGTCAACCTCGGCATTGGCATCCCGACCCTGGTCGCCAACTACATCCCCGAAGGCATGGACGTCGTCCTCCAAAGCGAAAACGGCATGCTCGGCATGGGACCGTTCCCCTTCGAAGGCGAAGCCGATCCCGACCTCATCAACGCGGGCAAACAAACCATCACCGAACTCCCCAGCACCGCTTACTTCTCCAGCGCCGACTCGTTCGCCATGATCCGCGGTGGACACATCGACCTGAGCATCCTCGGCGCCATGGAAGTCTCCGAGCAAGGCGACCTCGCCAACTGGATGATCCCCGGCAAGATGGTCAAAGGCATGGGCGGCGCCATGGACCTCGTCGCCGGGGTCAAGAAAGTCGTCGTCGTCATGGAGCACACCAACAAAGCCGGCGAGTCCAAAGTCCTCAAAGAATGCACCCTTCCCCTCACCGGCAAAGCCTGCGTCAACCTCGTCGTCACCGACCTTTGCGTCTTCGAAATCACCGACAAAGGCATGATCCTCAAAGAACTCGCTCCCGGCGTGACGCTCGAAGACATCCTCGCCAAAACCCAAGCGACCTACACCGTGGCGCCGGACGTGAAGGAGATGGCCCTCTGAACCCCCTCTCCAAGTGGTTAGTCTTGGAGAGGGGATAGTAGCGCAGGCATTCAGCCTGCAAAGCCGCTCCCGCGGCGGCCAACGCGCTTCCTGTCCAAACTGGCTCAACCTGAAACAGCATGACAGAAACCCCAAAGCCCGATCCAAACCTCGCCGTTCTCGTCGGCACTAAAGGCCGAGGCTCAAACATGCATGCCATCGCTGTCGCCTGCCAGCAAGGCGAAATCCCCGCAAACGTCGCCATCGTCATCGCCGCTACCCCTGACGCCCCCGCCATCCAAGTCGCCAAAGACATTAACCTAAACACTGCCATCGTCGCCCCCGACGAACCCGAGTACGGACAAAGGCTCCTTCAAAAACTCCAAGAAGCCAGAACCGACTGGGTCTGCCTAGCCGGCTACCTCCGCCTCCTCCCCACCGAAGTCCTCGAGGCCTACCCAAAAAGAGTCATCAACATCCACCCCGCCCTGCTCCCGAACCACGGCGGAAAAGGCATGTTCGGCCGCCGAGTCCACGAAGCCGTCCTCGCCGCCGGAGACCAAGAGTCCGGCTGCACCGTCCACTATGTAGATGAGAATTACGACGAAGGCGACATTATTCTGCAGCGCCGATGCTCCGTGCTTCGTACTGATACACCAGAAACCCTCGCCGCCCGAGTCCTCGCCGAAGAGCACAGAGTCTACGTCGAAGCCCTCAAACAACTCCTAAATCAAAATGGCCCAGCCTGATCCTTCAGACGTTCAAAGCCCAAATGCCCTAACGCCTGCACGCCCCAGCGTTCCGGAACCCCACTCCAAAGCCTTTCGCCTCTTCTGGCTTCCCCTCGCCCGCGCCTTCGCCTGGGTTCTCATGACCATTCTCGGTCCAACGAAAATCAAAGGCAGCTACCGAGTCCCAAAAGAAGGCGGCGTGCTGATCCTCTCAAACCACCTCTCCGACATCGACCCCATCCTCGTCCAACTCGCTTGCCCCCGCCCTATTCACTTCATGTCCAAAAGCGAGCTTTTCGAAATGGGGTTTCTCGGAAAGGTGCTCCTCTTCTTCAAAGCCTTCCCCGTCAAGCGCGGCGAACCCGACCGCGATGCCCTCAAATACGCCGCCAACCTCCTCAAGGAAGGCGAAGTTGTCTGCGTCTTCCCCGAAGGCCAACTCAGCGAAACCGGCGAGCTCCAAGAACTTAAAGCCGGTGTCGCCCTCATCGTCCGCATGGCCGGCAGCCCGGTGATTTGCCTAGGCCTTAAGAACTCCAACCGAGTCATGCCCTACGGCACCATGATTCCCCGCCCCGCCTTTCGACTCATCACCGCCAACTGGGGCGAAGTTCGCACCTTCGACAAGTCCTACGGAGCGAAGGAAATAATGGAATGGGCAGATGGGCAATTGCGCGAATTGATTTGAGGCCCAACCTTCACAATCTTCACCATTTTCACAACCTTAACGCCTGTCTCGGGTATACAGTTTCCGGCAGAAGTGAGTCTCTTTACAAACTTCGCCGGAAGAGTTACGATATTGACAGGAGAACCACACACCATTGGCAGTTGACACAAGCGACTTTAGGAACGGAATGCACTTTTACCTCGACGGCGATGTCTACACCATCGTCGAATTTCAGCACGTGAAACCCGGAAAAGGGGGTGCTTTCGTTCGGACCCGCTTGCGAAAAATCAAATCCGGCGCAATGTTGGAAAAAACCTTCCGATCCGGTGAACGCGTCGAGCCCGCCTACGTTGATAAAGTTAAGATGCAGTTCCTTTATCGCCAAGGCGAAAATGAAGGCATCCTGATGGATTTGGATTCTTATGAACAAAATGCTATTCCGATGGCAACTTTAGGGGATCAAGGAAAGTATTTAAAAGAGGACATGGAAATCACCTGCCTCATGGCAGGGTCGGAAGTGTTGGGCTATGAACTTCCGAACTTTGTTGAGCTAGAAGTGATTGAAACGGATCCGGGGTACAAGGGCGATACGGTGAGTGGGGGAAGCACGAAGTCAGCGAAGCTGGAAAGTGGGGCCACAATCCAAGTGCCTTTTCACATAAATCAGGGAGAAACAATTAAAATAGATACGCGTACCGATTCCTATCTCGAACGCGTCAAAAAATAGGCAACGCCATGAGCAGCTTTAATAACGGATCACGCGCCGATCTTTCGGAAACCCTCCAGCAGGCCCTTATCGGGATTGCCAAGTTCCTTATGTGGGTGGGTGGCGCGATGTGTCTGGGCGCGCTGGGCTTCCTCATCTTTACGTGCGTCAAATTTGCGGATCCGGCATCTTTGACCTCCGCCGTCGGAATCGCCGCGCGAGCCAACGACAATATCGAAATCTTCCGAAAGATTCTCAATCTTGGCTCGATTGCCATGATGGTGGGAACGACGTATCTCTTTTGGGGAGAAGAGGTTCTCGGAGTCCTTCAGCTTGTTTACGCCGGCATCCTGTATTTTGCCCCTATCTATCTTCCCGCCGTTCTCGGCATGAAAGATACGATTCCTCAGCCAGCCGTAAATGCCATGGCCGTCATGCAGACGTGCGGCATGCTGTTCGGCTTGCTGGCCCTGGGTGTCATGGTCGCGGACATTACCGTCCGCATCCGTCAGCGCGTTCAACAAGGTGTTCGCGTCGATCAGCTCAAATATGGCAAGGGAATCAAGGAAGAGAGAGATCGCCGCAACGTCTTCCTGGGCAAGTGCTGGCAGCTTCCATACTGCCGCAAATTCGTCCGCGAGGCTTGCCCAATCTTCCACGCCGGACGAACTTGCTGGAAAGAGCGAACGGGATGCATGTGCGAGGAAGAAGTCATCCGTGGCGCGATGCAAAACAAAACGATTCCGAAGGATTCGCTCACAGCCGCTCAGTACATCCCGCGCAACAACAAGCTAACGATGGCTCAGAAGCAGGAGCGATGCCGATCCTGCGTTATTTATAACGAGCACCAGAAGCACAAATACAAGGCGTGGCTCTACGGCACGCTGGCTGGTTTTGTCATCTTCTATGCCGTCGGTCGAGGCCTGTTGATCAACGGAACCCAAAGCGTCATTAATGCGCTGGATCGAGTCATTTCGCTCGCTACTTTAGGTGGCGGCAACCTGACGACCTCGATCAAGGATTCGCCTTTGCCGCTGGCGGAGTTGCTTCTCGTTTGCTTCATGGTCGTCGCCCTCGCATACACGCTTAAGATCATCGAATATCTTATCTTTAAGGTCAAGATTTGAGGCACGCCTTGGGCGCGCCGATTCAAATTGATGGTGCGTACGGGGAAGGAGGGGGTGCCCTCCTTCGAACAGCGTTGGTAATGGCGGCGCTAACCCAGCAACCTCTGGTCGTTCGTGAAATCCGCGGTGCAAGCTCGTATCCCGGCCTCGATTTCGAGGATCTCGTAGTGTTAAGAGCGCTCGCGCACCTGTGCGAGGCCGAAACCACCGGGGCCGAGCTTAAATCGTCTCAAATCAGCTTTCTTCCAACTCGGCGTCTCAAGGGTTGGCAAGGCTCCCTAAGCGAACTCAAGCTTCCCAAATCCGAGCGAGGCATTAGCGTCCCAACTGTCCTCCATTGCCTGCTCCCCGCTCTAGCCGGGACCGGCGTCTACAGCACCGTCGCTGGCCAAGGCGAAACCCACGGACATAACAGCCTCGACTTCGAATACTTCGAAAACGTCACGCTAATGGCCTACCGAAAGATGGGCCTCTATGCCTTCCCAACCCTGAACCGTGCCGGCTTTGGCCGCAGCGGGCGGGGCGAGATGTCGTTGGATGTCGAACCGAGCGCCCTGAATGGCTTCACTTGGAAAGAGCGTGGCAAGTTAACGAACTGCAAAGGCGTCCTTACCCTAAGCGGCCTGGGCCGTGCCGTCGCCCAGCGCGGCGTCTCCCACCTCAATCAGCTCGCCTCTTCCGCCAAAATGCCTCTTGAAATTGAGGTCCACACCGTCGAATCTGACACCCCAGGTTGCTTCATTACCCTCTGGGCCGCCTATGAAAATGGTTTCGGCGGCTCCACCGGAATGGGTGCCAAAGGAGTTCGCATGGAGATGCTAGCTCAAGGCGTTTTTGAAGAACTCTATCGCTGGATGCGCTCAGACGCCGCTGTCGATCCCTTCCTCGCCGACCAACTCCTCGTCGGCGCCGTAATGGCGGAAGGCGAAACGACCTTCACCGTAGCCCGCCTCACCCGCCGCTTCCTCACCATGGCCTGGGTCATCAAGCAATTCCTTCCGATCCATTTGACGATTCTCGGCGCGGAAGGTGAACCTGGATCTGTCTCCATCAGACGTTAGTTACCACGGAGGTAACTCAGACAAGAACTCCTTATCAGATTCGACGGGAACCCGCTGGAATTGAAGGTCCAAGAGGCGAACCGGGCACATGATGTAGGGAGTCGTCGTAGCCATAAAGCGTGCGTCTAACGGCTCCATTGCCTTTTCAACAAACATCTCACCTTCTGGCGACAACATCTTGCCCACAATTAAAATCTTCATCCGAAGGTTGAGGTCATTGACGTAATCATAACCGGTGAACCCGTAGCCGCCCTCGATTTCCTGAACGATTTTCTCCCATTGAGCGATAAAATCGTCCATCGTTTCTTCTGTATGGCCAGGAATGTTCTTAGAATAGTCTGCCATGATCCGCTGGTCCTCCTCAGAAAAGGAGGATCGCCTCCGTGGTAACTTGCGCTTTTGGCCGCTCAAGGATTCTCCTCGTCGGGAAACGTGGTTCGGTACATCTTGTGCAGTTCCGGTGTCATTTCTCGCGGTTTGTATTCAAAGGATTGGCAGAAGATTGTAATCGTGCTCCCATCCTCCCACGCGAAAATCGCCCGGGTCTCCCCATCGTAAAGAGTGCTCGATTCGAAATGTGAGAATTCCGCCTGGCTCCAATTAGCAGTCGTGAAGAATTGGGTGTGACGGTCCGTAAATTCGATCAGCACCTGACGGCAAAAATAGAACTTGAACTCGATAATGTTTGGCCCTTCGTTTGGCTGTCGAAAGGCTCCGTCCCTGGTCCACACACTATCGACGTAAACCGTGAAGTGTCGTGCAAGGTCTTCAAACGTACAAGACAACAGGATGCACTCCTGAAAATCCTGATACTCGCCGGGTGTCTCATTCATGGTCAGACTTTAATTATCGCTTGTTTGGTGCATACGAACGTGAGCTCTCTAAGGTCCGTCATAATCTTTACCATAGTCATGAGAACCTTCACCCTCCCTCTCGCCCTTTTCATGTTGATGCTTATCGGATGCGGAGGAGGCGGATCAGGCTCTGATTCTGGCGAAACCTTTACGGTCCCGCTGGGCTGGGGACCGCGCAGTCGCGCCGTCGAAGGCCCGTCGTCCGCTCTCTCGGCACGAATCACCCTCGTCAACGGTTCTTTTAGCGGCACCGACCTGGTTTACGTGGTAAATCGGCACGCCGACTTGGCATCCTACACGGAGTCGTACCCTTCCCCCGAGCCAACTTTTCCCGGTGGCTACGCCATGAACGTCGACTTCTTCAGTGGCGCGAATGCGACCGGAAGCATCGTAGCGACCGCATCGATCGACGTGGCCATCAACAAGGGCGGTGAACTGAAGCGCATCGATGGTGATCCACTAGGAACGATCGTCGCGGACGGCAAGGTCGCCTCAGTCCTAATTCCTTCCGGCCAAAACATCACTGTCGGCGAGACAAAGGATGTGATCTTCACTGCCCTCGATGGCAGCGCAAATATCCTCGCCCTCACCCCCGGTTCCGCATTCCTAACCATTACCGCTGGCGGCGATAAGCTCCAAATCTTTAGCGGCGTCGCCTGCACCGGAGTTGCCGTAGGCAACGCCACCCTGCGCGCCACCGTCGACGGAATCCAAAGCCCCACCCAAACCGTCGAAGTCGTCCCGATCATCGCTGCGGAATGATGATTACAAACCAGCAATAGGCCCAACGGGCCGAAATGATATAGCCCAGTGTCAGCCGTTCCAACCGCGTAGCCGGGTTGTGGGAGCTTCGTCGTCCCGATCATCGCTGCGGAATGATGATTCCAAGCCCGAAATAGGCCCAACGGGCCAAAATAATAGCCCAGGGTAGCGGTTCCACGGCGCAACCCTGGGGCGCATGGCTCAAATATCCAAAGCCCTGAAAGGGCGAAATACCCCACTCGCAAGTGTGGGCAGGATGCCCCCCGCCCCACCCGAGTACAATAAAAGCCACATCCATGGCTGAGCTGAAACTTCTCTTTAAGCACGCGCACGACGACGCCTACCAAACCCTCAAGGGCTACCAAGCGACCGGGGGCTACGAACCCCTCAAGAAGGCGCTCAAAATGGAGCGCCAAGGCGTCATCGACCAAGTCAAAGCCTCCGGACTAAGAGGAAGAGGCGGCGCCGGCTTCCCGACCTGGATCAAATGGAATGGCCTCCCGAAAGAGAAGACCAAGCCGCACTATGTCCTCTGCAACGCCGACGAAGGCGAGCCCGGCACATTCAAGGACAAAGAGCTCATGGAGCGAACCCCGTTCCTCGTCATCGAAGGAATGACGATCGCCGGTTGGGCTACCCAATCTGACGCTAGCTATATCTATATCCGAGGCGAATTCGTCGACGCCGCCCGGGCAATAAGAAAAGCCATCGATGAAGCCTACGCCGCCGGTTTCCTCGGTAAAAATATCCAAGGCAGCGGATGGGACTTCGACATGTACGTCCACCTCGGCGCAGGCTCGTATGAGTGCGGCGAAGAAAGCGCCCTCATGAGCAGCTTGATGGGCGAGCGCGGCATGCCCCGACTCAAATTCCCCCACGCACCTCTCCCCACCGTCGCAGGCCTGTGGGACCTCCCGACCCTTATCAACAACGTCGAAACCTACGCCTGCGCCCCCTTCATCATCCAAAACGGCGGCGAATGGTACGCCTCGATGGGCGCCGGGACCAAGAATTCCCGCGGCACAAAACTCTTCTCCGTCAGCGGACACGTTAATAAGCCCGCCAACTACGAAATTGAATTCGGCACCACCCTCATGGAGCTCCTCGAAATGGCGGGCGGCATGAAGGGCGGCAAACTCAAAGCCTGCGTCCCCGGTGGAAGCTCCGTCCCGATTATCAACGCTGAAGCCTGCGGAAGAGCCGTCCTCGCCTACGAAGAAATGGCCGACGTCCAATCCATGGTCGGCAGCGGCGGCTGCATGTTCCTCAACGAGCACACCTGCATCGTGACCTTCATCTGGCGCACCGCCCTCTTTTATGCCAACGAGAGCTGCGGCAAATGCACCCCCTGCCGAGAAGGCACCAAGTGGCTCGTCCAAATCCTCGACCGCATCCGCCAAGGCGGCGGCCGCGAAGGCGACATCCAACTCCTCCTCGACATCTGCTCCCAAATAGACGGTCGCAGTTTCTGCGGCCTAGGCGACGCCGCCGCCTGGCCCGTCCAAGCCGCCCTCCGAGTCTTCCCCGAAGAATTCGAATACTACATCAAACACGGCAAGAGCATGGTCGAAAGCCAAGGCGCCCTTGCGATGATGCCCTAATCCGAGCCCCCCTCCCCTGCTCTCTGGAAGGGGAGGGGGGTTGGGGGGAGAGGTTCCGGAAGCTCTTCCCCCTCGACGGGGGAAGTCCGTGAGGCCCCGCGAACGGGTAGGGGGTGAAAACGAGGTTCCCATAATCAGAGAACTCCCAGGGCAAAGTCCCTCTGGAAGCAATTGCAAAGGGACGGCATACCCAAGTAATGCTCCCCAAGAAGGCCCAACGGGCCGACAATAGTTTAGCGAAGGTCGGAGGACTTAAGGGCGGAGCGCAGCGGAGCCGTCAAGTCCGCAGGCCTGGTGTGCGCGTCCCATCTCTCCCAAGCCCTGAAGGGGCGGCACAAAGGGCTTGAAATGGAATCGTGGCAATGAAATGCTCAAGCTTCCCTCCGAAAGCCTTCGCAAAGCCAAGCAAAGCAACGGCAAAGCCATCGCAAAGCTCTTCCTCGAGGCGTATACAATAACTACATGCTCCTCTTAGCCGCCATCGCCTTCGCCATCCAAGGCACGATCGACATCCCCCTCACCATGGATGCCGACGCGCGAACCAAAGCCGAGCCCGCCGACTGCGGCCAAACTCTGCTCGCCCTCAGCGCCAAAAAACCCAAGAACGTCAACAAAGAACCCAAGTACAGCAAGTCCGCCACCATCAAATACGCCTCCTTCCGCCTCGGCCCCGACGAAAAATGGACTTACGCGATGGCGTTCGAAGACTCCAACGACGGCCTGAAAATTCACCTCGACCAGAACCACAACGGCAACCTCACCGATGATCCGCCCTTAGAACTAAACCTCACGAAAAACGGCCGCATGACCTACGTCGAAACCGACTTCCTCAAGACCTTGGTCTTTTGGGGCAAGGACGAGTTGAGCGATTACACCTACCGCTTTAAATTTGTCCGCCACAATGAATTCATCACCGTCGTCACCGGTTCGGCCCTGACCGGAACCATGACCGTGGACGGCCAACCCCGACAAATCCGCCTCGTCGACAGCATCACCCTCCCTGTACCAGTAGATGTGTCCAAAAGCACCGTGCTCGGTGATCAGAAAGACGGCGAAGGCGAACTCATGGTCGATATGAACGGCGACGGGAAATTCGCCCGCGCCGAAGGCGCAATGAACGAAGTCTTCGGCTTCTCCAAAGGCTCCTTCCCCTTTTTCGGAAAAATGTTTACCATGGAAGTAAGCAAAGACCGCCGAACTCTACGATTGATCCCAAGCAGATAGGTAGCCTCGACCTCTTAGACTCCGCTAACCGCCAATGTCGGCCACATTGACCCCGGCGGCTCGCAAGGTTTTCTCCAGTTCGTGGCTGTCTTTCATGTAGCCTACGATGCTTTTGATCACTTTGCCGTCCTTACCGATGAGATACATCGTGGGAATTCCAACGACGTTGTAGCTTGTCGAACAAATGCCTTTTCGGGGTCTTACGTTCGCGGTTGTCGTATCGTATGCGAAGTCGAAGGTGTACTGCTTGTTCTCAGGAACCCACTTGTCAAAGGCGGCTTTATCATCCCATTCGCACACTCCAAGAACTTTAACGCCTTGGTCTTTGGTGGCTTCGTAAACGGCTTGAGTGTGAGGCATGGAGGCTTGGCATGGTCCGCACCAGGTGGACCAAAAATCCAGGATCACGACCGAGCCCTTGTAGTCAGACAACTTCACCTTGGACCCATTGAGCCGCACCGCTTCAAAATCAGGAGCTATCGTTCCGGGCTCAAGAAGCTTAGGCGCGGTATTGGCTTGTGCTGGAGCCGTCTGGGGCGCCTTGGGCGTGTCGGCTTGCCCAGCCAAGGCGAGAGCCCCAAGGCCTATGGTAGCTAGTGTGGCAACGGTTGTCGCTGTAATCTTCATATTCTTCTCCTCGAATGCCGTACAAATACTATACGCAGAAAGCAGGCTCAAAAAACTATTTGTTTCAAGCGACTAACTGCTTGCCCTCTTTCCACCTAAGAAACTAAAGGCAGAAAACAACCCAATCCAAAGCATCGCCGGACGCAAGACCACAATCTTCGCCGTGCTCTTCAATCGAAAACCCCACGGCCCCGTCGTCAGCGCATTAAATAGAATCCGCCGTCCATGCTGGAACTGCCCATACCGGCTCCACCACCAGTACCGTAGCTTATGCGGATCAAGGTGCGCGTTCTTGCGCAAAACCCGCATACCCGCATCGTACATGACCATATTATTCCGAGACATCGACCCAGGCAGCTGTCGATAATAAGCCCCCACCGTCGGATCGTAGGCGATCTTGTAGCGAGCGCTGATCCGAACCAGCAAATCCCAGTCCTCACACGATTTCTGCGCCGTGTCAAACGGCCCCGCCGCCTCAAATGCGGCCCGCCGAAACGTCCAGCTCACAGGCGGCCCCCAATTGCGCTTAATCGTCTGATATAAAGGTGCTAAATCGGATACCTTTCGAACCTCCGGAATCCGCGGCAATACGTTGCCGTCTGCGTCGATCTCCCGGTAGTAGCCGGTAACGATCCCAACTTCAGGATCATTGACAATAAGGGCCATCCGAGAAGCAACGCACTCCGGCAGAAGAATATCATCGGAGTCCAAAAGCGTAATAAATTCTCCAGAAGACCCCGCGATCCCCGCATTGCGAGCCGCCGAAAGCCCCGCATTCGCTTGCTCGATCAGCTTGACCTTATCCCCGTAACTCTTAACCACTGGCGACGTTTCGTCTTTCGACCCATCGTTGACCACGACAATTTCCACATTGGGATAGGTCTGAGCGAGTGCGCTATCGATCGCAAACCGAACCAAGTGCGCTTGGTTATAACAGGGAATAAGGATTGTGACGAGGGCCGGCATGACAATATAAATTAAATGTAAAGTGTTACAATATAAACAGACCTTTCATTTCACGCAGGTTCAATGCCCTTTCAAACCTTTCATTTCCGCACCCGTTAGACACCTAGAGAGCTAGAGACCTGATGAACATTAATGCTGAAAATGCCGGACCCCGGTAAAGCACATGGCGATCCCCAGCCGATCCGCCGCCGCAATGACATCCTCATCTTTCTTGCTTCCGCCTGGTTGAACAATGGCCGAAATCCCCGCCGCCGCGGCCGTCTCGATACTGTCGGGAAATGGGAAGTACGCGTCGCTTGCTAAAGCCGCCCCTCTTGCCAAATCCCCGGCCTGCTCCAAAGCCAGCCGCACGGACTGAACCCGATTCATCTGCCCTGCTCCCACTCCAAGCAGCCGTGTAGAACTCCCAACCACAATCGCATTGGACTTCACATGGGGAAGGATGGTCCACATGAGCCGCATCGACCGCATTTCCTCATCCGTAGGCGCCTTCTTGGTCACGGTTTCCCAGGGCGTGCCCGGGTCTTCATCCGCATCCTGCACCAGAACCCCTCCGCCAATGCTCCGCACTGTCAACCGACGATCCGAGGAAGGCAGAGGCGCGGCCAGCAGGCGCACATTTTGGCCCCACCCCGAACGGTTCTTGAACATCTCCACCGCTTCCGGAGAGAACTCGGTCCCCACGATGACTTCTAGGTAATTCCCCTTCTCAGTCATCGCCAACGCCGCTTCCTCGTCCACCTTGCCGTTAAACGCCACGATGCCGCCGAAGGCAGAAATAGGATCGCTCTCCCGTGCTTGCCGGTAGCTATCCCCTAGCGTCGCACCAATGGCAGCCCCGCAGGGGTTCGCGTGTTTAATAATCGCGCAAGCCCCTTCAGGCAAGTCGGCCACCAGTTCCCAAGCCCCATTCGCATCGTTGAGGTTGCAATAGCCAAGTTCCTTGCCCCAAAGCTGTTTCGCCTGTGCAATGCCTGCTTTGCCGAGCGGGTCCACGTAGAGAGCCCCGCTCTGGTGGGGATTCTCACCGTATCGAAGCGAGAGTGTCCGCCGCCAGCCAAGCGTGAGGTTCTCCGAAAAAGGCTCCTCGCCGGCAGCCTCGGTCATGTAACGCGAGATCATCGAGTCGTAGAACGCGGTGTGCCGAAAAGCCTTGGCTGACAACCCAAGGCGCAGTTCCGATTCCCGCTTTTCCGCAAGCGCCGCCAAGATCGTGGGATAGTCCGCAGGGTCGACAACCACGGTGACGTTCGCCCAGTTCTTCGCCGACGATCGGATCATCGCCGGACCGCCGATGTCGATCGACTCAATCGCATCCTCCATCTCATGGGGAGCCGAAACCGTTTTCTCGAAAGCATAGAGATTGACGCAGACGAGAGAAATCGCCTCCATCCCCGCCTCGTCCATCTGCTTACGATGCGACTCTAACCGGACATCGCCTAGAAGCCCCCCGTGAACCTTCGGATGGAGGGTCTTCACCCGCCCATCTAGCATCTCTGGGAACCCGGTGAATTCACTCACATCGGTGACTTCCAAGCCCGCATCTCGCACGGCCTTCGCCGTCCCGCCGGTGCTGAGAAGCTTGAAATCTAACCCGACAAGGCCCCGAGCGAAGTCTGCAAGGCCGGATTTATCGGTTACGGAAAGCAGCGCCCATCGCGCCATTAGCGGCCACCCCCCGAATCTGGGGGAGGAGAGACGGTGATCGGGGGCACTTCCTCGATGGGAGGCGGTGGTTCCTCGACAACCACCTTGACCGTCTTGCTGATTGTCAATCCATTGACGTCGGTTCCCGTGAGCACCAGCGTCGAAGTCTTCGTGACCAAAATCTCTTTCGGCGAGTCACCTTCGCGAAGGGGTTCCTCCGCACCATCGCCAACCTTTAGTGTAATAAGCTTGGCGTTGGACACGCTCCAATCGATCTTAACCATCCCGCCACCCTCCATCAGCTTCGTCGGAGATGCATTAAATAAGAGAATCTTTGCTGCGGAGACTTCGCCAACGGTGATCTTCAAGGTCTCTTCCACCTTGACTCCCGCCGCATTTTGAGCGACGAGTCGATAGACGATCCTTCCGGTGGTAGTAGCCGGAATTTGGATCTGCTCAAGGTTCGGCTCAAGGTCTTGGCCGGACGGAAGAAGGTTTAGTTTTTCCGTATTCGCGACCTTCCATTTGAAGGTGATCACTTCACCCTTATTAACTTTCATCGGGCTAGCCGTGAACGATAGAATCTTTGGTCCCTCGACTTCGCCGACCGTCACCGTCTGCTTGACCGGTTCACCCTGCACTGATCCCCGATAGGGAATTCCAATGATTTCTAGGTCTTCCTTCTTGTCGATGTCGTATGTCAGTTCACTGGAGGTGGTTGACCCTCGGGCAACAAGAGACTGGCCGTTCACCGTGATGTCCACCGCATCCGCGTTGAGAGCCGCGTATTTGATGGTCACCTTCTCACCTACCATTGAGGTCGGAGGATTAACTGTAAGTGTCATTGTCGGCTTCTTCGGAAGGAAGTAAATCCAAAGCCCGATAACTACGGCCAGTACGGCGAGAAAGCCGATAAACCCGGGATTGAGGAGCGCTTTGGTTTCCAGCTGCGCTTGTGCAGTCGCCGTGACCGCCGGGGTTTCAATGCTGCGCGCACTGAGCGTGAAGCCGAAGAGTTTGCCGCTTGATACAAGCGAAACATTCGTGGGGACGACCTCGACGATGAGCGTCTTCTGTTGTCCGGGAGAAAGGCTCACTTGGTCGCTTTCAAATTCGAAAGCGCAAGCGTCCTCAGGGTCGTTGCCATAAAGTTGGACAGTATGGTCCGTGTTGCCAAGGTTCATCAAGGTGATGGAGAACACGTTGGCTTTTTTGGTGCTCGTGAAATAGCCTTTTTTAGGGCTCACCTCCATGCTGAGATGGTGGTACTGCTTGATCTGCAAAACACCCTGCACCGTGCGTTGCTCACCGCTATTTAAAGAGCGGACTTTGAGCACGAAGGGATAGTTGCCGCTCACGCTTTCGCTAGCTCTTGGCGGCTTAAAAAAGACTTTCTCCGTCTGTACTTCGCCGGGGTCGACCTTGAACGTGGGAACTGGAATAGCGGTCCATTCAGGATCGAGACCCTCGATCTCAACTTCGAAGCGATCAGCTTCCTCCGATCGGTTGGCGACTTCAAAGGAAAGCGGACTCGTCGCGCCGGGTTCTACCGCTAGTAAATCTTGGGACAATCGAGCCGTAAAACTCATCGAATGGAGTTTAGCAGGTATGGAGCAGGTGCCGTCTATACGAACTGCCTCCGGTAGACTGGAACCGTGCTCGACCTTCAGCCATACATCCAGCGGGTTGACGAACGGCTAGAAGAATTATTGCCACTGCCGAGTTGGAGACCCGAAGAGTTGCACCAAGCCATGCGCTACTCCTGCCTGGCCCCCGGAAAGCGCATCCGTCCCATCCTTTGCATGGTTTCCGCCGAGGCGCTTGGTATGCCTCCCTATGCCGTAATCGACGCGGCATGCGCCATTGAAATGGTGCACACGTTTTCTCTTATCCACGATGACCTCCCGGCCTTAGACGACGACGACATGAGGCGGGGGAGGGCGACTTGCCATAAGAAATTTGGAGAAGCGCTCGCCATCCTCGCGGGCGATGCCTTATTTGCCCTTGCCTACCAGACCCTTACCGAAGCGCCCCATGAACCGGAGCGGTTGTTGCGTTCTCTGCGCTGCCTTAGTCGGGCAGTGGGGAGCGATGGTCTGGTCGGTGGCGAAGTAGCCGATGTTCAAGCCGAAGGGAAGCAGGTGGACGCCGAGATGCTGGAATTTATTCATACCCGCAAGACTGGTGCTTTGATCGCGGCAAGCTGTGAGATTGGGGCGGTGCTTGGTGGGGAGAATCTGAGTCAGGTATTGGCCTTCCGCCGATATGGGGAACAGCTTGGTCTGGCTTTCCAAATTGCTGATGACCTCCTCAACGAACTGTCAACGGCGGAAACTTTGGGCAAGGCGGCAGGGTCTGACCGAGCTCGACAAAAGGCCACCTACCCGTCAGTTCATGGCGTTGAAGGCGCGCGGAAAGCGGCTCAGGAAGCAGCGGAGAAAGCGATCGCTGAAATTGCTCCCTATTCTTCGCAGCAGCCGCTCCTTCGAGACCTCGCGCTCTACGCGATCGAACGCAGCTCGTAGCGGGTTCAGGTTATGTTCAGAATTCATCTATGACGACTTCATGTTCGCCATAAATTTCGGCTCCCTTCCAATTGTAATGTAATGCATGGCCCGCTGTTAAGCGGACTTTGGAAAGGAGAAAAGAAATGAAAACTATTACAACAACTCTCGCCGCGCTCGCCCTCTCAGTTGCCGGTATGGCGATTGGATCGCAAGCCATGATGAGCAATAAATCCAACCCGATGGTGGGTGGTATGGCGATGATGGCGAACCGAAACATCGTTCAGAACGCGTTAGATTCAAAGGACCATACGACACTTGTCGCCGCTGTAAAGGCTGCCGGCCTTGTCGACACGTTGATGAGCAAAGGTCCTTTCACGGTTTTCGCTCCCACGAACGCCGCCTTCAATATGCTGCCCGAAGGCACCGTCGATAAGCTGCTGATGGCCGAGAACAAGAAGATGCTGACCGATGTCTTGACCTACCACGTCGTGGCGGGCAAGATCGATGGCAAGGAATTGAAAAAGCGCATCAACGCCGGTGGCGGTAAAGCCATGCTGAAAACCGTCAACGGAGAAACCCTCTGGGCTATGATGAACGGTCCGATGAATGTCGTACTCAAAGACGCCAAAGGCAATTGGGCCAGTATCTCGACCTACGACGTTTACCAATCAAATGGCGTGATCCATGTGATCGACCATGTCTTGATGCCCTAGCTCAATCGAGAATCCCGACTCAACGATGAGTTGGGATTCTATTTTTCTAACTTGTAACCGTAGCCTTTCATGGTTTGCAGACACTGGCGGCTTCCTTCGTGAGCCTCCAGTTTTTTTCGCACCCGGTACATGTAAACGTCGAGGCTGTTGCTGTTGAAGTCCATGGCGTACCCCCAGACTTTCTGAAACAGGTGCTCCCTCGTAACCACCTTGCCCGCGTTGCGCGCGAGTTCTGCCAGCAGTTCAAACTCTCGACTCGTGAGCCCACAAGCTTTGCCGGCTACGATGGCATCGCGCTGTTCTTCATCCACACAGAGTTCACCGAAGGTGAGGACTCCTTTGCCAGATTCTTTTTGATATTCCGTTGACCTGCGAAGCTGAGCCCTAATCCGGGCGATGAGTTCGGCAGGCTCGAAGGGCTTGGTGATGTAATCGTCCGCCCCCACTTCGAGCCCCAGAATCTTGTCCATCGCGTCGGACCGAGCCGTGAGCATAATCACCGGCAAATTCCAACGAGTGCGCACTCGCCGACAGACCGTCAGTCCATCCGCATTGGGAAGCCCAACATCGAGCACCATTAAATCGAATGCGCGTTTTTCGAGGGCGGCCAACGCCTGATCTCCATCCGTCGCGCTGACGACTTCAAAGTCGTTCGCCGTCAATAGGCGATGAATGCTTTCCAAAAGAAAGCGATCATCGTCCACGATTAAGATGCGACGTTTCACTTGGTCGCCTCCTGCTCCGGAATCCAGACCGAAAATACGGTGCCTCGGGTCAAACGCCGACGAGCTTCGATGGTTCCCCCGTGCTCGCTGACGATACGCTTGCAGCTAAACAGGCCGAGGCCAAATCCTTGAGAGTTGTTCGAGGCAAAAGGCTCGAAGAGCCGGTCCGCGATCTCTTTCGGAATCCCGCCTCCCGTATCCGAAATGGAAACTCGCACCCCGCCTCGCCACCGTTGGGAAGTGACCGTCAGACGCCCGCCCGCCTCCTCCATCGCCTTAAGAGCATTCAATACCAGGTTGACGAAGAGGTGCTCAAGGCGCCCAGGATCTCCGGAGACTGGAGGGGGCTGCCCTAATTTCATCTCGATCGACACTTTCATCAAGCGCGCCTGGGCGCCGGTCAAGTCCATTACATGAGCGAGGACGTCGTTGATATCCACTTCGCATCGCGCCATTACGTCCGGCTGCGAGTAAGAGAGCAGTCGATGGCAAAGCAGGTTGAACCGGTCGAGCCGCGCCTTGACTGTTTGGAGAGTTTCCGCCGGTTGGTCGGCTCCGCAGGCAATCTCGATGGAGAGGGAGGCGACGATGTTTCGGATGTCGTGGGCAATGCTGGCGGAGAGGGTTCCGACGGCGGAAAGCTTGGCTGTCTCGAGCAGCTTTTCCTGAACATTGCGGAGATCTTCTCGAGCCAGTTCGCTCGATACTCGCATGGAGAGCAGGGAAAGAAACTGGGAGTCGATTTCGTCGAGGGGCTGGTTGACTTTGTTGTCGAGGAGGCAAAGGGTGCCGAGCGGCTCTCCACCGGGGTTGAAAACGGGCACCCCGAGATATCGGCAGTATCCGGCTCGCGCTGGCCGAAGGTCCTTGTATTTGTCGTCAAGCTTCGCGTTTTGGACGATGAGCGGGCGAATCTCGGCGATGGCGAATTGGCAGTAGCTGTCTTTCATCGCGTTGCCCCAGGTTTTTGATAAACGCGAAATCGGGCCGACAACGGCTTTGAAGTCTAAATCTCCGCCACGACGAATGGAGAGGATGGCGGTGGAGTTGTCATAGAATTCGGAGAGGATCGCCATGACTCGCCGATAGATCGTCGCCGGATCGTCGCCGCGCATGACGCTGACTTCGTAGAGATGCCGCTGCATCTGTTCGAGGCGATCGGCGCGGGTTCCTTGGCTCATTCGGCCCCTACAAACGGTCGCCGGTTTCTGGATCGAAGAGATGTACGGTCGTGAGATCGATGCCGAACTTGGCTTCTTTCCCTTCCTCGATCTTGGTCCCGTTATTGATGGTCGCGATGAGGCTGTGGGGGCCGGAGGTTAGGTAGACCACGTATTCGTGACCATGGGGCTCCATGACGTCGACCATCGCCGTGATCGTATTCGCTTCGGTGGCTTCGACGGGCCCGGGGAGGTTGGCGTCGAAGATCGCTTCTGGGCGGATGCCGAGTTCTACGGCTGACAGCGTGGTGGTGACGGGGATTCGGAAGGTTCCGGTGTCGGCGTACCCATCCGCGACGGTTGCCGGAACGAAGTTCATGGGTGGGGCGCCGATGAAGCCGGCGACGAACTTGTTCGCGGGCTGGTGGTAGACCACTTCTGGTTTATCGCACTGCTGAAGGACACCGTCTTTCATGACCGCGATCCGCTGGCCCATCGTCATTGCCTCGACCTGGTCGTGGGTCACGTAGATCGTCGTTATTCCCAGCGAACGGTGGAGGCGGATGAGCTCGGCTCTTGTTTGGATTCTAAGCTTGGCGTCCAAGTTCGAAAGGGGCTCGTCCATGAGGAAGACTTTCGGTTTACGGACGATGGCGCGCGCCAGGGCGACTCTTTGGCGTTGTCCGCCGGAGAGCTCTTTGGGGCGGCGGGCGAGGAGTTTTTCGATGTCGAGCATCGTGGCCACTTCGCGGACTCTTCGGTCGATGTCTTCTTTGATCGTCTTGGCCTGCCCCAAATGGGTGAGCCGCCACCAAAAGCCGTGCAGCTCGCGGAGGCGGAGGCCGAAGGCGATGTTGTCGTACACGTTCATGTGGGGGTAGAGCGCGTAGTTTTGGAAGACCATGGCGATGTCGCGGTCTTTGGGGGGAAGGTCGTTGACTCGGCGATTTCCGATAGCAATCTCGCCCTCGGTGACTTCTTCCAAGCCCGCGACCATGCGGAGGGCCGTGGTCTTGCCGCAGCCGGATGGGCCAACGAGGACCATGAACTCTTTGTCCTCGATGGTTAGGTCGAGGTGGTCGACCGCCTTTACGTCTTTGCCGAAGACTTTGCTGATATTAGAGAAAGTTACGCCCGCCAATCAAGCCCCCTTGGATTGCATCCTTCATTCTAGCCCAGAGGGTCTGGAAATGAAAGGTTTGAAAGGGTGTTTGAGTCTGAGATAAATGAAAGGGTGAGATATTTTATGTTAGTGGCATTATTATGTATATTAACGAAAGCGCCGTAAAGCATGGGCCCCAAATTGGGCAAGAGACAATCAGATTACTAACTTACACGTTATATTAAACATTGATAAAAATAATCCTTTGCATTTTTGAAAAATGATGATATAACGAAGTATTGCTGGGGCCCCACTTTGATCAGTGTCGGGCCTGGAGGGGGTTGAGACATGAGGGTTTACCGTTTAATCGGGTGTCTTGTAGGGTTAGGGCTAGGGTGGATGATGGTACCGGCCCAGACCTTCTATGGTGGTGACATACTACTGAAGAAGGTCGAAGAAGTCAAAGCAAAGACATCGTACCGGAACAATAGTGGTTCGTTGGCGAGTGGGACGAAACACGTGGCCGCAGTGACGATTGGGGTGTATGGCGGGTGGTCGACCGGCGAGACCGGCGGACCGACGGCCAGCTACCTCGATCCAAGCGACGTCTACACGTCGTACGACTATCCCGAGTTTGGCTATGCCGTTGTCGAATACCCGGAAACGGCGGCGATCGTTCCGCACACCACCTATCGACAGCTTTTCGTCGCTAATGCGACGGAGAATGCCGCGAACACGTTTTCCTGCGCATCGCAGCCGATCGCCTCAGGCGGTGGAAATGTTGCGGGGCTCACGAAAGGGATGACGCTCGGCGAAGAAGCAGTCCTGCATGTGGCCTCAGATGGCTCGCTCTCCGGCGCCACGATTCAGTTGGTCGTTACCTATACGAAGTCTTGGTATGTCCAAAAGGAATTGCACTGGCACATGCTTTATGTGCCGGGATATCCGGAATACGGATACGAAGACTTGGGTGTTATTGGCTACTCGTATGAATACCACGAAGAGACCAAACATCAGCGGTTCGATGTTCCGGTGGCGAAGCTGCTTTGCTATGCAACCAATATCGATACCCGCAAGCTCTATGGCCAGCCGAATCTGGATGGACAAATTACGGGGGACGCGAATGCGGAATCGAGCAATGTCAATTTTAACGGCTGGACGTTTAAGGGCGGCCACTTCGTTGGAAATATGCCTTCCAGCACGGGTGACCTGAGCGGCACGGCTCGCATCCAACTCTATCCTCAAGGCGGTTCGGTGGGGGCCAACTCCAAGATCGCGTGCCTTTCCCTGCTCCATCTGGGTGCACCGGCGTCCGCAACCGGCGACCTCACGATTGCGGCTTATTTCCCAAGCGGAAGCGACCCCAATATCAGCACGGCCTATTCCAGCACAGTCTGGAGCAATGGCTGGGTGAAGGCGAATATGACGGAGATCTCGAACGTGACCCTGGGGACGGGGACGGGCCTGAATGAATACATCAACTGGCGCTTGAATGCGGCGGACCTCAGCTCGCTGAGCTCATCGGCAGCTTCGAAGATCGCTTTGGCGATGCAAACGGAGAACACGGCGACTCAAGCTTGGCGCTATTTCGCCACCGCGGCCTATCAAGGGCTTTCCGGCATGTCATTCCCGATTACCGATTCCCAGCCACGGGTGTGGCTGTGCGACCGCGTCGTGGGCGCGAACTGGTAGGAGCGCTTTATGAAAAGGCAACTCTTTTGGGCAGGGTTCGGCGTCGTCGCGCTCGGGGCGGGAGTTTTCTTCCTGTTGCCAAAGCCCGGGCCGGTGACGGCGAAGCTGAAGCCGACGGACAAGGTCGCGCAAGCATTGGCGAAAGTCGATGACGCCTACGGCTCGGCGCCGGTGAAGGCGGAGGCGGAGTATCGCGAATTCGTTGCGACCCATGCGAAGTCGCCGGACAAAGCGGTGCAAGACAGCGTCGGCAAAGCAAGGCTGCGCTTGGGCTACTTGGTGGCAAAGAAGGATTTTTCCAAGGCTCGCGAAGTCTTTTTGGAGACCAAGAAGGAATATAAGGGCACGGGCGCCATGAATCCGGAGTTCGGGTCCATTCCGGACCAGGCCCTTTACCAAGCCGCCGTTTGTTTGGCGGCGGAGGGGAAGAGCGAAGAAGCCGAAAAGGAGTTTGTCAAGTTCATCCAAGACCGCCCGCGCAGTCCGTTGGTCCAAGCTGCTCACAAACGGCTTGCGCGTCTGAACGGAGGCGAGTCGAAGCCGGAGTGGGATGAGCTGCTTCAAAAGGCGGTGACCAAGCAGGAAGATATCGCCCGCTTCGAAATGAGCGTCTGCGGGCCGAAATCGATCGCCTATCTTCTCCCTCGCCTCGGCAAAGAAGCGAGGACGTACCAGGAGATTGCGAAACTGTGTGGCACCACGGACAGCGGCACGACCATGGAAGGCATGCGCAAGGGCCTTAGCTCATTAGGCATCGAAAGCTATGCCTACCGCCTGAATCGGCAAGACTTGCCCAAAGCTAAGTTCCCGCTGCTTTTACTCAAAGACAAGCACTACCTCGCCGCGATTTCGCTGGAAGGCGATGTGCTGACGGTTTATGATCCCACCTATGGAGCGGAGATGCCGCTGCCATTACCTTCTCTCGATAACCCAGATTTTGTTGCCAACGTGATTCTCTTTTCCAAGCCCGAGGTTCAAAAATGAAAACCCGATCCTTCCTTTATCGTTCTTTTGCTATCGGCTCTTGCTTTGTACTCGCAAATCTCTGCACTCCCCAGGGCGCCATCGCCTTGGTTGGTAAACCTCTTGGCGATGCTGCGCGTGAACAAATTGCAAAGAAAGCTAAGAGGGAAAAGAAGCTTGCCGAGCGGCGGGCGAAGAGCGCGAGTCGGGCGCTGACGGACAAAGAGCAGCAGGATATGCAAGGCAAGTCGGGCGAGAATCCTTATTTTGCGGGGGCGCAGAAGTGGGATGTGTTCCATAAGGGCGTTGACCTCGTTAGCGGGAATTTTGGTTTGACGGCGACGGATTTAACTTTTGAAGGCGGCTACGGCATTCCGGTGAACGTGACGCGCAGCTACAGCGCCAATGATCCAGATGAAGGTCCTTTTGGAAAGGGCTGGTCGCTAAGCGCGGATGTTCGGAATACGGCCGGAGGGGTTTTAAAGAGTGGCGGCGCACCGGTTCGGACCGTTCCGGTCGAGATGGTGACTCGGCACAGCACGGAGGACGACCCGAATATCGCGACCAATCCGGTCGAAGCAGTCATTGCCTCGGACGCGGGCGGCAAAGCGGAAACGATCCAGCGGGACGTCGACGGGGTCTTAACAACTCCACCTTGGGACAACAACGTGATGGATGCTCAATATGAGCTGGTGACGTCGGGCGGGAACGTTTATACGGTGCTGGTTTCCAACACGGTGAAGACGCCGGATGGGACGACTTATGTGTACGCCAAGAAGGGCTACTACACAAGCGGCATGAAGCCCTGGGACGATGCCGGCGCGACGGCTCAGCCATCGAACGTTTTGAAGGTGACGAGCGTTACGGACCGTCAAGGAAACGTGACGACTTATACCTACGGGGCGGGGACGGTTTCGTTTACGAAGGCGAATGGCGCGGTGACGGAGAACCCACTTGAACACGTGGCAATGCCCAACGGGCACGAGATCGATTTCAACTGGACTTCGAACCGCATCACTTCCGTCACGGACGGAGTCCGCACGGTGACTTATGGCTATACGAGCACCTTGCTGACAAGTGTGGAGACACCGGAAGGATTGACTACGACGTATGGCTATGGCTCAGCGACAATTAGCGCCCTGATGTGGGATAGCGGGTCCACACTGGTCGATGACCCTTATGGCGGTTCGATGGCGACCAACCTTTTGCGGTCAATTACGGACCCTCGCGGCCTCGAAACGCAGGTCGTTTATATGATGGGGAATGCGACGATCTTGCCCTACACCCGGCTCGGCGCGGGCGTCTATGCGGCTCGAGTTTTAGTCGGAGAGATTGAAGACCCGAACGGGGTGATTACCTATTTTAACTATGGGAATGCGCATAACCCGAACACTCCCTCAGAACCAGGCCTGCCGATCCCTGGCCCCTATGAGAATTTTTGGATTGAAGGCAGTGGCTTGAACTCTTATGTGACCATTGAGCCGGGCAGCGACGAGGTTCTTGATAGTTGCTACGTGGAAGGATTCTCCCAGTCCGGAGTCGACTTCTATACAATGCGCATCAATGGGATGGTCGGCGAAGCTGCGCTCGGCGCCCCTTTCACATTAGGGTGGGTTGATGTCGGCGGTGCTTATCAACATCAAATGTACTACGATCCAAAGACGCTGAATCTTCTCGGTGAAGATCGAACCATTTATGACGCGTCACAGTTCTCTCAATTTGCAACTCCACAGCCCGAGATGGCTATCGAACTCAATTGGGGTGTCATTCGCAATAGCTATAACACTTATAATTTCCAAGGAAAGCCCCTGTCGGTACGCCTGGTCTGCGGAGCGGAAGACACGGGCGGCTCTACGGATAGGACGACTTACTACGCCTATTGGGGGAAGGACAAGTACTTCCAGCAGAAAGCTATCAAGGACCCGGCGGGTCGATATTCGTACACGGACTATTATGATTCGAGCGCGGCTGCGGGGCGGAAGGGCCAAGTCTATAAGGTTTACGATGACGCACGGACAACGTTTGTCTTGAACACAGGAATTATTCCGCCTTCGGGGACGGACGCAGGAAAATATTGGAAATATCAATTGGAGCCGCAGACGGATACTTATTCGGCTTCGTTTGATTACGATTCAAAGGGGCGTCCCATCGACGTGTACAAGCTGCAGAAAACTACTACGTCACCTTGGACCTATGTGCGGGCACATACCGCCTACGGGGCGGATAATGATGGGTCTTGGGGAGCAGCGAGTGATGTTACGGAGGATTACGGTGGCATCAATCGCGTGACCCAGACGACCGACTACGATTCCTGTGGTCGAGCTACGGAGGTCGAGGATGGGGCAGGGCAGGTGTTTGAGACCACGTATGACCTTGACGGAAAAATGCAGAGTGTTACTCGGACGGACACGACTCCAGATGTGAATGTTGTTTCGTACACCTACGGCACGAGTGGTGTCTCAAAAGGTATGCCGACCCAAGTTGTTGATGAGCTCTCGGGGGTCACTCAGGACATCACTTATTGCTCCAGCGGTGGTGGGATAGGAAAAGTAGAGAGTATTCAGGAGACGAAGAGCGGTGTGAGTTATACAGTTTCATATACCTACAACGCAGCAGGTGACAAGACTAAGGCGACGTATGCGACGCCCAATGGGACGACCCGTTGGGGGTATGCGAACTATATTTCGGTTGGCTTCTTCCCGAGTCGATCGCGGGTTCCTGAGACGATTGTGAAGCTGGATGGAAGCAGCTATCCAACGGCGGAGCAATTCAACTATGTTTACGATACGGCTGGCGAAATCAAGCAGGCGTATTTTGCGATGACTCCCAAGAGCGGGTTCACCCCTGCGACGGGCGCTCCTTGGTACGATGACGGGCATCCTGCAGACTCTCGGGCATGCGCAGAATACATTTACGACAACGACGGCACGTCGAGTGTTTCGTATTATTGGGAAACGCCAGGGGACTCGGTGGACGGTTATCGGGGAGTTGAAGGGAATGGGTATTGGTCTCGCCATGTGTTGGCGACTGAAGTTCAGGGCTATAACCGAGCGAAAATCTTGGCGAATTCGTGCACTTATGAAACCACGAGTTCGAATCGGGGTTTGAAGAAAACGTCCTCGTTTTATCACGGCTCCGGCGGGTCTTGGGTTGAAGACCGGACTGAAGAGTATGGGTATGAGGCGAACCTCGATTATCTCACGTCTGCCAATTACGATGATGGCTTGGGTGGAGCTACGCCGAGTTGGACTTATGATGCGGCGGGGAACCGGACGGACTCGAGCGTGGTGGATAACTTGAACCGGGCGACTACGATTCAGAGTTTAGCTGTCACCAATGATATTTTGGGCAATCGCCTTACAGTTGCTGGCGGGTACTCGTATAGCTGGGACTGTTTGAGTCGGCTCTTGACCTATACGGCAGGAGGAGTGACTTCGACCTATGCATATCGGGCGGATGGGATGCGCGTGAGTAAGTCAAATTCGTCCGTGGCCGCGTCTTACTATTACGACGGGCAGATGCCGATGGAGACGAAGGAAGTTTCGGGCGGGACGACGACGGTTACCAAGCAGGGTCTTGGAGCGCGCGGGATCGAGTGGATTGAGCGAGCAATTTCTGGCGGAGCTACCACAACGGGGTTTCCGCTTTACGATGTTCACGGGAACAATATTGCTTGTTTGTTTAAAGCTTCCTCGAATACCTATACGATTAACAACCAGAGGGCTTACGATGCCTGGGGTGGGATTCGGCAGGGTGGAACCACCGGCGACCCGAAGGGGCGCTATTGCGCTAACCTGGGGCATGTGCAGGACGACGAGTCTGGACTTGTTTACATGCGAGCAAGGTATTACGAGCCTGGGACAGGGAGGTTCTTAAGCCAGGACCCGGCAAGACAGGGCTTTAATTTCACTACCTACGCGAATAACAATCCAACAAATCTGAGCGATGCAAACGGGAAAGTATTTGATTCGGCCAATGACGCTCTAAAGGCAATCTTCAATGCATTTATAGATGGACGTGATGCGTACTCTGCGGGCCAAGCTGGTCTTACGGCGACATGGGTATGCCGAAATATTATTAAGCAAGCCATTGCCGCTCTGGCGCGTGCTGCAGGTGCATGTCAGGTGATCGCAGATATGCATGCTGCAGAAGCCGTTGTAGATGCGGAACAAGCTGCATTTCTGGGCGAAAGTGCTGATTATGGCTTAGAACTAGCAGAGGCTGAAGAAGGTATATCGGCAACATTTGGGACTGCAAAAGCAGTAGCGTTGATCTACATGAAACAGCTTGAAACATTTTTGGAATTATTATGATTATGATCATGGACTATCAACATCAAATTGATACTTGCGCGAAGATTGTTCGAGCATCATCACAAATGAAAACTATTGCTCGTGATGATGAGGAAAGCATTGTAAAAGCTGGCATATCGATGATTGCGGATCACTATGTAGAATCTCTCCAGTTATTATCTAATTATTGTGGAGGAAACACTAATGTGCCGCTTGAGGATGAGCTCCTGCAAGCTATAAGTGATATATTTCAGGAGATTAATGCGACGTTGCCCGTAATTCCGTCTGAACGTCAAATGATACGACTTTTTTTTCTATCGCGATGTATCAGGTTAAGTACCGATTCTTTCGACGTCAGAAGCGGCGGGGAACCGGACTGATGTCTTTGTGGTCAGCATGGTTCTCAGTGCGATATACCAAATTTCAAAAATACTTAATCCAGATAAAAGAAAGGTGATGTTGATGAGCATTGGAATAGTTGCTATAGCTAGTATGGTTTGCATAATAGCACTATGCTTGGTGATGCATGATGGACGGTACTTGCTGCGGTTTGGTATGTTTGGTTACATGCTCATGCTTCTCGATGCGTTAAGCCCTAATATGCTAAACCGAAAATATAATTCAGACTCAGACGGATAAATTGCCGGCCCTGCTCCGTGATAGTCAAATCGGTCAAGTGGAGAGCATTCAGAAGACGAAGGGGGTGAGCAATATGGTTTCGTATGTGTACATCGTGGCCCGGGGAAGCGCTCCTCAAGCAGTCATAGGGATTGCAGGTTAGAAATATTATGGTTCAATGGACGGCCATACAGATTAACAGGTATAAGGCATTTCGACACGGTGTAGGGCTCGCTTTGCTTGTCAAATACAACGGCATGACGTTCTGCATTTCTCCATCGACCATTATTGAGGGGCGTGAATATATACTAGAAGTGGACATTGGTGAAGACAAAGATATATTCGGGCACGAAATCATCGCGTCCTATCTCGAAGCCCCGTCAGAATCGCTCGTGTTGACCGATATTGCCTCATATCTTTCCAGGATAGAGAAAGATCGTGGCTGACCAATGCTCATCGTTCAGGAGACGAAGGGAGGCGTGAGCTATACGGTTTCGTATGTGTACAACGCGGCTGGGGACAAGATTAAGGCGACTTATGCGACTCCGAACGGGACGACGCGTTGGGGGTATGCGGACTTTGTGGCGGTGGGCTTTTTCCCGTCTCGGTCTCGGGTTCCTCAGACCATCGTTAAGCTCGATGGCAGCAGCAATCCTACGGCCGAGCAGTTTAACTATGTTTATAACACAGCGGGTCAGATTCGGCAGGCTTACTTTGCCATGACCCCCAAGAGCGGGTATACGCCTTCGAGCGGCGATTTTTGGTATGACGCGGACCATCCGGCGGATTCTCGGGCTTGCGCAGAGTACCTGTACGACAGCGATGGCATTGCGAGCGTTTCCTACTACTGGGAGACTCTTGGAGACCCGATCAACGGCTACCATGGCGCCCAAGGGATTTATTATTGGCACCGCCACGTGCTGGCAGCGGAATTGCCGGGTTATAACCGGGCGAAGATTCTGGCGAACGCTTGCGATTATGAGACATCGAGTTTAAACCGTGGCTTGAAAACAGCTTCTTCGTTCTACCATGGATCAGGTGGTTCTTGGGTTGAGGACCGGACGGAAACCTATGGCTATGACTCTAATTTGGATTATCTGACGAGCGCGGATTACGACGATGGGCTTTCGGGCGCAACGCCATCTTGGACTTATGACGCGGCGGGGAACCGGACGGATTCCTCGGTCGTGGATAACCTGAACCGTGCTACTACGATTCAGAGTGTGGCGGTTACGAACGATATTTTGGGGAATCGCTTGACGGTTGCCGGAGGGTATTCGTACTCATGGGACTGCCTGAACCGGCTTCTCACTTATACGGCTGGGGGTGTAACATCTACTTATGCGTACCGGGCGGATGGGATGCGGGTGAGTAAGTCGAATTCGTCGGTAGCTGCGACTTACTACTACGATGGGCAGATGCCTATGGAGACGAAGGAAGTTTCGGGAGGGACGACGACGATCACCAAGAACGGGCTCGGGGCTCGAGGGATTGAGTGGATTGAGCGGGCAGTCTCTGGTGGTTCGACCACGACCGGATATCCGCTATATGACGCTCATGGAAACAACATCGCATGTTTATTCAAGGCCCCATCGAATACCTATACTATTAACAACCAGCGTGCTTATGACGCTTGGGGTGGGATTCGTCAGGGTTCGGGGACAGGCGATCCGAAGGGGCGGTATTGCGCCAACCTGGGGCACGTGCAGGATGATGAATCTGGACTGGTTTATATGCGAGCAAGATACTACGAGCCTGGGACCGGGCGGTTCCTTAGTGAAGATCCTGCTATGGCTGGGAGGAATTGGTTCGTATATGCAAACCTTAACCCGGTAAGTGTTGTAGATAAAACTGGATGCGTCGGGGATTACGAAGAAGAATTAGAAGCCGACGCTATTGGAGAGAGTCTAGATTCGAGTGAAGGCGGTGGCGCGGCATCGCGATTTAAGAGCTTGACAAATGACAAATTAGCGCGGATTTTCACGAGAAATGGACTTACGCGTGACGAAGCTCGACTAGCAATCCATAAATTGAAGGACGGAGTTTTGGGTGCGGACGATGATATAATGTATAATTTCCTTACTGATGAGATGGGGTACATGGAAACTTCTCTTGAAGGTTCAAATAGCATTGTATCGTTTGGCACGGCTAGCCAACTTGCCAAATGGTTCTTGGAAGGATTATTATAAACGATGGCACAGTTATCTCATAAAAATGGATCGCTCACGATTAATCCTGTTCTGGAAGAAGATTGTTACTGCGTGGATGTCGAGATCCTTGAAGGAGTTAATCGTTATGTGCGTCGTTTTCATGTCCATACCTATCAGGAAGGAGATGCGGGATTTCGCGAGATTTCAAAATGCTTTCAAGCAATCTTTCATTTAAACACTTTAATTACGAATGAACCACCTGAGATGAGGACTTATATTTGCTTTCGGGCAGGATATAAGAATTTCACTACCATTTTATCTTCATCAAAAGTTCATGGATTAACCTTGCAAATAATAGCTGAATCTCAGCCCTCAATTTACGCCAGATTAAATCTTAAAGTGGAGTTGCAAGATGTTATTGAATGTGGGCAGAATCTAGAAAATGAACTAGGACGTTTTTCCCATTTGTAGAATTTAATTGACGACGGAAAGTTATGGACCCCATACAGGTTAACAGGTATAGGGCATTTCGATATCTGCTGGGTATTCCATTAATGAAGGGGATCGGAGCCGAAGTAGAGGGAGCTATAATGGCCCATGCAGGGTTCATTGCAACCTTTATCTCTTTGAGAATGAATTATCTGGATATTAGCATTCGATTACTTGAATATAGAATGAACGACGAAACTCTAAAAGCTTTATTGTTGATTGGAAGGATATTGCTAATAGCGATTATCGTTTTGCTATGTGTTGTGGTGATATATTCAAAACTGTGGTCCTAAGATATGTAGCATCAGAGGTGATGGCCATGGAAATACTAGTGATTTTCATGATCTCTCGCAGTAGGTTAATCGCTTCATGTCCGTCCCGACGTGTTGTGCGTCATGTTGCACAGCGTGTTCTTGAATCCTGTCTTCAGCAATATCTGATGATTAGATATGAGAAGGGAACGGTTTACAATAATATAGAGATGATCGTCAAAAGTAGGCAGGAAATGCCACCAGGATAATCGGATTGTTCGTGGCGAAGAATTATGCAGTGCCCCCGATTACAACATCCTGGGTCGCATAGGAACGGAATTCGGAGATGAATATCCCAATGTAAGGAACGGTCGCTGCAGCAGCGCTCATAATGTATGATGCAGCAATTTTGGGGATGATCACTGCTGGCTAGGAATAAAACATGGAATCAAACCCAACACTATGAAGCTCATCTCATGTCTCATTTTAATGGTCGCAATAGCGATCATTTATAACGAGGATATGAGCATTAATTTATTAATTGTAGATGTTTTTGTGGTTAGCACGGTTCTCAGTGCAATATACCAAATTTTAAAAAGACTTAATCCAGATAAAAGAAAGGTCATGTTGAAGAACATTGGAATAGTTGCTATAGCTAGTATGGTTTGCATAATAGCACTATGCTTGGTGATGCATGATGGACGGTACTTGCTGCGGTTTGGTATGTTTGGTTACATGCTCATGCTTCTCGATGCGTTAAGCCCTAATATGCTAAACCGAAAATATAATTCAGACTCAGACGGATAAATTGCCGGCCCTGCTCCGTGATAGTCAAATCGGTCAAGTGGAGAGCATTCAGAAGACGAAGGGGGTGAGCAATATGGTTTCGTATGTGTACATCGTGGCCCGGGGAAGCGCTCCTCAAGCAGTCATAGGGATTGCAGGTTAGAAATATTATGGTTCAATGGACGGCCATACAGATTAACAGGTATAAGGCATTTCGACACGGTGTAGGGCTCGCTTTGCTTGTCAAATACAACGGCATGACGTTCTGCATTTCTCCATCGACCATTATTGAGGGGCGTGAATATATACTAGAAGTGGACATTGGTGAAGACAAAGATATATTCGGGCACGAAATCATCGCGTCCTGTCTCGAAGCCCCGTCAGAATCGCTCGTGTTGACCGATATTGCATCATATCTTTCAAGGATTGAGAAAGATCGTGGCTGACCATGCACATCGTGGGACGGGAATGCGGTTGAGAGCCATCGTGCAGACACGAGTTAGAATGCTCAATCTTTCATGGAAGCTGGCTGAGCTGCAATTGGTTACACCTTGGCATTTCATTCCATGGCGGAACTCGACAATGAGGCTTCGGTGGGGGCGATGAGTGAGCAAGATATAGGCGCTATTGCCAGACTTGGCGTAACGCCTGCTTTTATTTTGCTCTTGGTCGAAATTGACGGCAAGAAACTGCCTTCTAGGTGGCTGATCGTGACCTTTGTTGCGATGCTAGCGCTTTATATTTTGGGTTCGGAAAAACTGGGATGGGTCTCGCCGCCGTATGTTCGGATCAGTTTTAAAATCGTATAACTTGCGCTGTCTCTTTTCGTTTTGTACCGTACATGGATCGAGTATCAGATTTCGGAATACCTAGCAACTTTGAGAAAGCATGGGCGTTAAGGTCATGCTGTCTGATTGAAATTGGATGATAGGTTAGCTCTCGGGTTGTGCTGGACAGGTGTTTCTTGGTTCTTGGAGGCGCGTTGGCCGCCGCGGAGCGGCTTTGCAGGCCATAGGGCCTGCGCTACTATTTTTCGATTAGCTCACCGGTAGGACCCAGAGGTGGCGGGCTACTTCTTTGCCTACGGTGATGGGTTTGCCGTTTACGGTGAGGTGGATGAGGGAGTCGATGCTGGTGCTGCCGGTGGCTTCGAATTCGGTGCCGGGGAGGAGGCCGAGGGCTTCTAGGTGTTGGAGAAATTCGATGCGTTCGTCGGAGATTTTCTTGACGATGAGGCGGCCGGGAGGGGCGTCGCCTAAACGAATACTCGGGTCGGGGTCGTCGGCGTTGACGGGGTTGCCGTGGGGGCAGGTTTTGGGGAAGCCGAGCTTGGCGTCGATGCGGTCGATGATGTCGTCGCCGATGTAGTGCTCCAGCTTGCAGGCGAGCTCGTGAACGTCGTTCCAGGGGAGCTCCAGCGTGCCGACGAGGAAACACTCAAGGATGCGGTGGGCGCGGGTCATCTGCTTGGCGACTTTCTCGCCAAGGGAGGTGAGGCGGATGCCGTGGTAAGGCGTGTGCTCCACCAAACCCAGCTCGGCGAGCTTCTTGACCATGGTGGTGACGCTGCCGGCGCTGACCATCATGTAGGTCGCGATTTCGCCGGTGCTGACGCGGTCGACTTCTTTTTGGAGCCGGAAGATGCCTTCGACGTACTCCTCAACGCTCTCGCTGAAGGCGCGCTGAGTCTTGTGCTCGTCACCGGGGCGGCAACTGGCGGGGACGCGGAGGCTGATTTCTTTCGCGGGCATGGGGAGAGGATACCTTTCGGGGCGTTAAGGCGTTGGGGCATCGGGGCATTGGGGCGTTGTGGCGTTGGGGCGTTGGGGGGTGAGGTGTGAAGAGGGTCTAGGCTCTGGGCTCAAGGCTCGGGGCGTGAAGGTGGTGAAGGTGGTGAAGATTGTGAAGATAGTGAAGATTTAAAGGGGGAAGGCTTGGGGCACAAGGCTCCGGGCTCTGTGGCATTTAGGCTTTTTGGGGCCCATTGCGCGGCAACAATTTTCACAGCTTGAACGCCTTAATGCCCCAATGCCCTAGCGCCCCTTTGTGGGGCTTGTATTCCGGGGGGTGCGAGTGTCATACTTTCCTTTCTGTTCGCGGGTGTAGCTCAGTGGTTAGAGCGCCGGCCTGTCACGCCGGAGGCCGCGGGTTCAAGTCCCGTCATCCGCGCCATTTAAAGTGCCACTGTAGCTCAGTTGGTAGAGCAAAGGACTGAAAATCCTTGGGTCACCGGTTCGAGTCCGGTTGGTGGCACCACTTTCTTTTTTTGGTGGCGGCGGTTATAATGCGGCATGGTTCCTGAGCCGACCGCAAAGAAGAAACTTTCCCTCCACACCCAAATCCTCCTTGGCCTTTTGCTCGGTTCGATTTTTGGACTCACCGCGCAGTTTGTGCTGCCTGGCGGCAATAAGAACGAGGGACTGAAGTGGTTTGTCGATGTCATCGCGACCCCAGTCGGCGCGATCTTCCTAACTCTGATCTTCATGATCGTGGTTCCGCTGCTGTTTTCCGCCTTGTCCTTAGGCGTTGCGGAATTGGGCGATTCGGTGAAAGTTGGCCGAGTTGGAATCAAGTCGCTGGTGATGACGATTTTGCTGAGCGGCATTGCGGTTTGCTTGGCGCTGGTGGCGGTGAATGTGGTGAAGCCGGGGGCGGGGATTTCTCCGGCGAAGCGCGACGAATTGATGAGCCATGTGAATAAGACGGAAGCGGAGGCGAAGGCCAAGGCGGAGACGGTGGCCACAGTTGACCCGCCAGTGCTGGGGATTGTGCCAAAGAATCCTTTGCTGGAAGCGAATCGGGCTTTCTCGGGCGGCTTGCTGCCGTTCATGTTCTTTGCTTTGATCTTCGGGCTGGCTCTGGCGGGGATCGATCCAGAGAAGGCGCAGCCGGTGCGGGCGTTTTTGGAGGGGCTGTTTGCGGTGAGCTTGAAGATCATCGACATGGCGATGAAGCTGGCTCCCATTGGCGTCTTTGCTTTGACCTTTAAGACAGGGGCGATTTTGGGGCTGGACGCTTTTATTGCGCTCGGGAAATATGCCTTGCTTGTGTTGGGTGTGCTAGCGATCCACCAGTTTGGGGTTTACAGCCTCGTTCTGCACTTTATCGCAAAGCGAAATCCCTTGACGTTTTTCCGGCAGATGCGGACCGTGCAATTGACGGCGTTTGCGACGAGCTCTTCGAATGCTACTTTGCCGACGGCTCTGAAAGCGGCGGAGGAAGATCTTGGCTTGCCTCGGGATATCAGCAGCTTTGTTTTGACGGTCGGGGCGACGGCGAACCAGAATGGGACGGCGCTTTTTGAGGGGATTACGATTATCTTCCTGGCTCAGTTTATGGGAGTCGAGCTGGCGCTTTCTCAGCAGCTTCAGGTGCTGCTCTTGGCGATTATCGCGGGAATTGGGACGGCGGGCGTTCCCGGGGGAGCCTGGCCGATGATCGCTTCGATTTTGGCTAAGTTTAGTATTGGCGCGGAGAGTATCGGGCTGGTGCTGGGGATTGACCGGCTGCTGGATATGAGCCGGACGGTCTTAAATGTGACCGGCGATATGGTGATCGCGGCTTGCGTGACGCGATGGGAAGGGCGGCGGGATGAGGTGCCGGAAGAAGTTTTGGCTTAGTTAGAGTCTCCGGAGGGAACCTCTTCCCTCAACCCCCTTCTCCTCCGGCACGAAGATCCGCAAGAGACGGGGGTTCAAACTGACTGCGCTAGGATAATCGCATCCGCGACTTCGCGCATGCTCTTGCGGGCGTTCATCGACTGCTGTTGGATGCGGCGGTAGGCTTCGGCTTCGTCGATTGCGTGTTCCGCCATTAAGATGCCTTTCGCGCGGTCGATGATCTTGCGGGCGTCGAGTCGGTCGGCGAGATTGGAGATTTCTTTGCTGAGCTGCTGGTTCTGCTCGTAGCGCGACCGGGCGATCTCGATCGCGGGGGGGAGGTCGCTGGGTTTGAAAGGCTTGACCAAGTAAGCGAAGACCCCGGCGCTCTTGGCCCTTTGGACGAGTTCGCGGTCGCTGTATGCGGTGAGCAGGATGGCGGGAGCGAGGTTGGCTTCCGTGATGGCGGTGACGGCTTCGATGCCGTCCATAACGGGCATTTTGACGTCAAGGATGCAGATGTCGGGCTTGGTGGCGTGGGCCATTTCCACAGCCTGCTGGCCATCACCGGCTTCGCCTACGACGGTGTATTCCAAGGTCTCAAGCATTTGTTTGAGGTCGAGGCGGATGATGGGATCGTCGTCGGCAATTAGAACGCGCATGGGGAAGGTCTCTGGGTCTTTATTATAGTCGGGACATTGGGTTGGTGGCTTTGCCGTTGACCCGAACCTCAAAATGAAGGTGCGGGCCGGTGGCGAGGCCGGTGGAGCCGACGGCGGCGATTCTTTGACCTTGCGAGACCTTTTGGCCTCGGCGCACGAAGATGCGGGAGCAGTGGGCATACACGGTGGTGAGGCCAGCGCCGTGGCTGAGAATCACCACATTGCCATACCCGCGCATCGACTCGGCGTTAATCACTTCTCCCGCCGCCGCGGCCACAATGGGCGTGCCGGTCTTCGCGCCGAAGTCGACTCCAGCGTGGAGGCGATTTCTGTGGAGAATCGGGTGGAAGCGATTTCCGAAGGAACTCGTGATGCGCCCTTTAACCGGGTGCATGAATTTGCCTTTGTAGGCAGGGCCTTTGCCACCACCGCCACTCGTGAACCTCGCGATCTGCGCCTCAATTTCCTGCTCGTCCTGTTCGAACTGGCGCAGGGCCTCCTTCAAGTCGCTTTCCTTGGATTGAAGCTTCTTTAGCGCGTACTTCTTTTCCTCTTTGGTGTCCTCCAGAGTTGCCTGTTGATCGCGTTGGTCTTCCACCAAGTTCCCGACCTCGACAACCAAAGAGTCGGCTCGCCCCTTCTTTTGCGAAAGGTCTTTCTGGAGCTGCTTGTATTCGTTGAAGACGGCGCGGTCTTGTTTGGCAATTCTTTGGAGCACATACTGCTGGGAGGCGAGGTCGCCGACGTCGGCGGCGCCGATGAAGGCGCTGAGAAAGGTGGCGTCGCCCTGGGTGTACATCCAGCGGATGCGCTTGCTGACCTTGGCTTTGACGACGACAAACCGCTCGTTGGTTTTTACGATTTCGGTAGCAAGCCTCTGCTGCTCCGCACGGCTGGTAGAAAGCTTGTTAGTGGTTCGATCAAGGTCCTCTTCCACCTTTGTAAGGCGGCCATCGACTTCACGGATATCGACTCGGACGTTCATCGCCGCCAGCCGGGTTTTGCGCAACTCTCGCCTTGCCTTATCCTTTTGCCGGCGAATTTGGTTGAGGTCTTGCTTAAGGGCGTTTTTGTCCGGCTTTTTACCGGTTTGGGCCGGCGCGATCAATAGCGAAAGTGCGAGAATGACGACGACGCTGAGTCTCACCGGAACCTCAGTGGCGCCTTCACCGCCAGCAGGGAGCAGACCAAACCGTAAAACGAGCCAAGGATGGCGAGGACGGCGATGATGAGGACCAGCGGGAACGACGGGATGGTGATTGGGAAGGCGGAAGTGGCGCGGCGCACCGCGAGCTCTGTGGCCCAAAGAAAGAGGGCGGAGAAGACGCCGCCGATCGCACCCTGCAGGATGCCTTCGATGAGAAAGGGGATGTGGATCGTGCCTTGGGACGCCCCAACGAGCTGCATGATGCGGATTTCTAGTCGCCGGGAGGCGACGGTGAGGCGGATTGCATTGTAGATAAGGATGCCCGCCGTAAGGAAGAGTAACCCCCCGAGCAATGCTCCCACGAGCCGAAGAAGCTTCATCGCGTCGTCGATGAACTGTTGCTCCTTCTGGAGATACTTGATTTCCTCCACGTTTGGCAGAGCGGAGACTTGGGCGACGACATCGTTTGAGTTCTTGAGTTCTTTCAGGACGACCTTGAAAGAATCGGGGAGTGGGTTGTCGATCTCCGCGAAAGCTTGCTTTTGTTTTTCTTGTTGCCGTTTCCAGGCGAGATCACGAGGGATCCAATTGACAGCCTTGACTCCTGGAATGGCCATGATGGCATTCTTGGTTTCGGTGATCCGGGGCTGCACGACTCCGTCCTTCAGATAGACCTGCATCCAGAACTTGCCCGGAATGGTTTCGGCGTACTGGGAGACGCGATAATAGGTGTAACCAAACCCGCCAAGGAGGAAAAGGGAAATTGCGACCGTGGTGACGGCGGCGAAGGACATGAGACCGTTGCGCCGCATCGCGGTCAGCGCCTCGCTCAGCATAAACTCCAGTCGATCAAGCATCCGTCGGTTCCTCCGCTTCATCGGTAAGAGTGGGCAATACGGGGTGGTCCTCGAAGGATGTATCTACCGGCTCGTCCGACGTGGGCCGTTTTTCTTGATCGCTGACGATATGGCCGTGGTCGAAGGTCACGATGCGGGTATTCATCCGCTCCACGATCATCATGTCGTGGCTCGCGACAATGACGGTTGTTCCGTTCAAGTTGAGTTGTCGGAGCAACTCGGTAATCTCCCAGCTGTGTTCTGGGTCCAGGTTGCCTGTGGGTTCATCAGCAATGAGCAGCGGCGGATCGTTAATCAGGGCGCGGCCGATCGCGACACGCTGCTGCTCGCCGCCGCTTAGTTCGTGGGGAAAGGCGTCGGCCCTATGGCCGATATTTACGCGCTCTAGAATCTGGGGGACCTTCTTGCGGACCTCTCGCTTGGTTGCGCCAACCGCTCGCATCGCGTAAGCGACATTTTCCCAAACTCTTTTTCGCGGGAGGAGGGCGAAATCTTGGGGCACAATGCCCATCTTGCGGCGGAGGTAGGGCACCTCGCGAGGACGGACATCGGCGAGGTTTTGGCCGTCGAAGTACACGCTACCTTCGCTCTGGTTCATTTCACGGGTGAGGAGCTTGAGCATCGTGCTCTTGCCGGCGCCGGTGCGGCCGACGAAAAATACAAATTCGCCGCGCTGAATACTGAGGGACACGCTGCGTAGCCCGTACACCAGATCACTGTGGCGGACTTCAACCTTGTCGTATTGGATGTAGGGTGCAGAATCGCTCACGGTGTCGAGAGGTTAGACTACCCCGAGTGGAGGCCGGTTACGGCGGAACTGGATGGGATACGGCAGCGTTGCATCTTCTGCCATACTCTAATTTCGATTTATTCGAACTTTACGCACCTGAGGATTATTCAACTTGTCCATATCTAATATTCGCTCTCTCATTGAAAAGCCGAGTTGTTCGGTGGTCAGCTCTATTGTTCTTGTCGCGGCGATGATCGGCGGAATGTTTTGGGATTGCGGCCGTCGAAATCAGACAACCCAGCAGGAGTTTGTTCCTTCGGTGGCGATTGCTGAAGTTGGGAACGTGCCGGTGACCCAGGCGGAGATCAGTGAGTTCAAGGACCAATACTCTCAGCAGATGGGAGGAATGCACGATCCTTCTCCACTCGGTCGGACTCGTGAAGAGGCGACGGCGATCCAGCAGGCGATTGGGCAGGCCTATCAGACTCTAATTGCGAAGCAGAGTGGTTTGAAGGCCTCCGACGAAGACCTCACCAGTTACTTCAATCAGATGATCGAGAGCCAAATTGCTCAAGCTCGAATCCAGCTGATGCTCCAAGGAGTAGTTAAGCCGGAGGCAGCCGAAAAGGATATCGTCGAGGCCTTTAAGAAAATCTATGGCAAGGATCCGACGGAAGTCAAAACAGAGGCAACGGCCAAGCTTCCATCAATCCTAGCGGATCCTTCGAAGCGGTCAGGCCTAGAAGCCGCCGTTTTGAGTGGCATGCTGCTGAAGTCTTATGGCGAAAAGGCCAACGTAACGGAGAAATCCCTCAAAGAGAACTTTAACAATTACATGGTCAAGGCCATTTTCATATCGGGTAAGGACGCAGAGAAGAAGGCCAACGAAGCGCTCCAGGCCGTGCGGGGTGGTTTGGCATTTGAGAAAGCGGCGGACAAATACTCCACCGATAAGCAATACAATTCAAAGCAGCCAGAGACCCCGATCAGCTCCCTGCAAATTCAAAATCTGGAACCGCTGAAGCCGATCGGCGCGCTCAAGCCCGGACAGGTCAGTGACGTGATGCATATCAGCGGCGCCTCCGTCGTCTACAAACTCATCTCGATCAAGAGCAGTCTTCCGGCGGACTTCGAAAAGAATAAGCAGACAACGATCCAAAACTATCGAAGCCAGTTGGGCCAGGTGCAGCTTCAGGCCGCGCTTGACAAGGTTCGCAAAGCCACGCCGGTTACGTGGAAGGACGAGGGCTATCGAGTTTTCTGGGAGATGATGCAGGACGGAGCCGAGAAAGCATTTACCGCGGCGGATTATCGCCGCATCGCTACCGAGGCGAAGAAGGCACTTGAGTCCAACCAGGCAAATCAGGATTTGGCCGTGCTCACGTGGAATACCACCCTTCACCTGCTGCAAAAGAGCGATCCGAGTGTGAAGTCGCAGATCTCGGACGAACTTGCGGAAAGCAATGCCGCCGTCCTCAAGATAGCTCCCGATATGGACCTGTACCTAGAGGTCGTGGATCAGTACATCGCCCAAAAGAAGGGCCCTGAGGCAGGGCAGGCACTCTTAGAAGCCGCCCGATTTAATCCGAACCTGGACGCAATGGGGCAGGATGCTTATCAAGCCATCAACAAGAAGCTTGACACGCTTGACAAGGCCGGGTTGCTGAAGCCTGAGCTTAAAGCCGAGATCGAGAAAGCTCAAAAAACGTGGCGTGAGACTCGCCTCCAGAAAGAAGCCCAAGACGCGGCTCAGAAGAAGGCTGAAGAAGACGCTAAAAAAGAAGCTGCCAAAGCCGCTAAAAAACCGACCGTTCGAAACGCGCCGGTCAATATTCCTCCCATGAAGAAGTAACGTGGAGGCGCCTCGTTAGGCGCTTCCTCATTTTCCATGGGCAACTAAACTTATGCCTTTGATGGACCTGGGGCGTATGCCTTACCGCGACTGCGTCGCCGTTCAGACGGATGTCTTAGAATCCGTGGCGGCTGGCCGCCAATACCACACGTTAATTTTGGTCGAGCACGAGCCGGTGCTCACTCTCGGTGCGAATTTCCACGCGGAGAATCTGCTTTTGCCGCTGGAGGAATATGCTCAGCGTGGCATTGAGATTGAGGTAACGGATCGGGGAGGAGATATTACCTATCATGGGCCAGGGCAGCTTGTGGTGTATCCGATCTTCAACTTGAACGAATTGGGCAAGGATTTGCACCTGTGGCTGCGGAACCTGGAAGAAACCATCATCGTTGCACTTCGAGAGTTTGATGTCGAAGGATTTCGTTTTCCTCCTAACACCGGCGTCTGGGTCGAGGGAGTCGAACGTCGGAAGATCGCGGCGATCGGCATTAAGGTTCGGCGATGGGTCTCGATGCACGGGATTGCGATCAACTGTGACAATGACCTTTCGGTGTTTAATCTGATCACGCCATGTGGGATTCGGGAATACGGCGTAACGAGTCTTTCGGCGGAAACTGGAGCGACGGTGGGGGTCGCCGATGCGAAGGCCGCAGTGGTGCGCAGCTTTGAAAAGGTGTTTGGGCTGCAAGTGTGAACTGAGACTCGGGTAAACATTGGTCTATGTCTTCCTCGCTTCAAAGCCCTGCCAATATCTCCCTATCCCCGGACCCTGCTCGGCTGCAAGCCACGGTCGAAAAACTCGCCGCGTATCCTACTCGCAACACCAATTCCGACTATCTGTTTGAAGCGGCGGATTGGATTGCGGGCGAATTTCGAAAGATCCCCGGGCTGGAGGTCGAGGTTATGCGATATGGGATCGTCGCAGATCAGCGCGTGTTGGAAGATAAAGAAGTTGTCCAAGTGATTGCCACCCTAAAAGGTGCTACGGAAAGGCGCGTGATCGTGAGCGGTCACTTTGACAGCCTCAATCTTGTGGGCGGATTGGACCCGCGCAAGGCGATTGCGCCTGGGGCCGATGACGACGCGAGCGGGGTGGCTCTGGTGTTGGAGTGCGCGCGATTGATGGCGGGGCAGTCTTGGAATCAGACTTTAGTTTTTGCCGCGGTGAGCGGCGAGGAGCAAGGACTGCTTGGGGCTTTTGCTTTGGCGGCTCGGGCCAAGCAAGAAGGCTGGCAAATCGATGCGGTGCTCAATCACGACACGGTGGGTGCGAGTCGAAATCAGGCGGGGCAGATGAATACCCGTGAGGTACGTCTATTTTCACAGGAATCCGATCAGCATCAAAGCCGTGAATTAGCTCGATGGATTGAGTGGGTCAACCGCGGGCAGGGTGATTTCCAGCCGAAGCTAATCTTTCGCCTCGATCGATTTGGGCGTCGAGGGGATCACTTGCCGTTTACGCTCCAAGGCTATTCAGCGGTACGGTTTACGGAGATGCATGAGGATTACACGCATCAGCATACGGCGAACGATTTGCCGGAGTTTGTGGATTGGGAATATTTGGCGAACGTGACTGCTGTCAACCTGCGCGCGATGGCTGCGTTGGCCTCCGCTGGGGAAGCGCCGAGCGATGTGAAAGTGTCCCGGGCCCAGAGCCACGATGCGGAGATTTTCTGGAAGGGATCAGGGCCGTTCAATCTCTATTGGCGCGAGACGACATCGCCGGTTTGGGAGGGTTCGATACCGCTTGAAGACGAGGGGAGGGTGATCCTGCCTGGCAAGAGCAAGGACAATCTGGTGTTTGCCGTCGGTTCGCCGGGGGGAGTGCCGGTCGAAGCAATTTAGGAGGTACGGGTAGTGGCAGACGAAGAACTTTTGGCTCAGGCTCGAGAAGCGCGTGCGATAGCTTACGCCCCCTACAGCGGATATCGTGTGGGAGCTGCGGTGCGTGGGGCCAATGGCGAGATTTGGGCGGGCTGCAACGTGGAGAATGGGAGTTACCCGGCGGGAATTTGCGCTGAGCGGGTGGCTTTGGTGAAGATGGTTTCGGCAGGACAGCGTGCGTTTACCTCTCTTGCGGTCGTGACTGAAGATGGTGGAATGCCTTGTGGGATCTGCCTTCAGACGATGTTGGAGTTCGCCCCAACTCCTTCGGCGGTGACCATTATCTTGGCTAATTCTTCCGAGGTGGTTGGGCACTGGACGTTGGCGGAATTATTGCCGCACGGATTTCGGCTTGAGCAAAAAGGTCGAGCATAGTTCTATAGGAAGTTCGGCCTATGCCGCCAGGAGTTCAAGGGCCGAATAACTTCAACGCTTCCGGCGAACCCGGGCGGATGTCGGCTTGTTGGAAAAGTTGGATGGCGTATTGGACGTCTTTTCGGAAGCGTTCCCCGGATGCCGGCGTAACGCTGTTGCCTTCGTCGTCCACAACGAGCGCTCCAAAGCGGGAGCGGAAATTCTCGGCGATCAAAAGGCAGGCTTCGAGGGATTTTTCTGGGGCGGCCGACCGAGGGATGCTGAAGCCGATGTTGATTCCTTCGTGGCTGTCGCCTCGCTGCACCGCGCCGAGGCTGAAGCGGTCGGCCTCGCCAAGGGGCTGGATTTGGAGCATGGGTGCCGCAGCGTTTGTCGGGAGCCACACGAAATGGCCTTGCGGATCCATTGACAGGCCCAGCTCCGAGCAGGCGATCCATATGTCTTTCTCCAGCATTTCTCCGCTGGGGGAAACGGCGGCAATGGCGAAGCCAACGTCAAGGTTGTCGGAAACTTCCTTGAGTCGCGGGACGCGCACGTCCACTTCAGGTGGCATCGGCATCGGCATGGCGCGTCGCTCGATGCTCGGACCAAATTGTTCGGCGACATTGAGCAGGTGCTGCGCGGCGCTGCCGGTGAGGCTGCCTTTGGGCGAGATGAGGTCCCACGCCAGGGCGATGGAGTCATAGGAACCGGCGGGGTCGCCCTTCATGGGTCGCCAGCTTTGGTCGGACGGGGACATGATGAATATTTGCGGTTGGCCGAGGGCGGCAAACCAGCGAGGATCGAGGAGGGCGTTTGCGGCGGGTGCGGGCGTCGTCCTTGGACCGACTAATTCGACCACGAACTGCAGTTTATGGAGGGGGCCGTCGGTTTGAAATGGTTGAAGCCCAGGGTCCTTCAGGGCGATCGCGGGATTCGGGCCAAGCGGCGGATCAAACGGAGACGACATGCTGAAAGAATACCGGGGAAGGATGTTCGGCCCGTGAGAAGTTTCTTGGCGTTATCTGTTAGGTATCGAACAACGAAAAACAAACTCATGCCAATACGTTCCCTACAAGAAGTACACTATTCGGCATGCTAGCGGAACTCAGGGAGCTTTGGCGGTTTCGTGAGCTGCTGTTTTCCAGCACACGCCGCGAGCTTCAGATTCGCTACAAGAATTCGGTACTAGGCGTGCTCTGGTCTCTTCTGAACCCTCTTATTACCGTCGTTGTGATGACGTTCGCGCTCGGCTTTATGGGAGAGCAGCCTCCGAATTTTGGAGCTTACGTGCTGGCGGCCTATCTGCCTTATATGGCGTTTCAACTTACGTTGATGGATTCGGCCCAGTCGGTCCTAGGTTCTCTCAGCTTGGTTAAGAAAATCTATTTCCCCCGCGAGATCCTTCCGCTTTCGGTCATTTTCGCGAACTTCGTTCACTTTCTGATCTCCTTAGTCGTTTTCTTTGGATTTCTCCTGTTTATCTGGGTTCACAGCTTACTGAATCCGAAGGTGCCCGCGGTGTCGCCTTTCCAGATGAACACCCTTTACTTGCCGATTCTGCTGCTGATTCAGTTCGCTATGATGACGGGGCTTGGGCTTATGATTTCGGCTTTGAACACCTTTTACGAGGACGTCAAATATCTGCTCGGCGTGCTGCTCTACCTTCTCTTTTTCTTGAGCCCGATCATGTACTTTTCGGAAAGGGCGGAAGGAAAGTTCGCAGCGTATGGGGATTGGGCGAAGTACGTTTACTACGCGAATCCAGTGGCGGCTCTGGTTACTTGCTACCGAAAAATGCTCCTAGCGCCCCAAGACGAGCACGCAGCGGCACTCAGTTGGAAGCTAGTGGGAGCGACGGGGATCGCGTCCATCGTTATTTTGATTCTCGGTTATCACGTCTTTAACAAACTGAAGTGGAAGTTTGTGGAGAGACCATGAGTAACGACATCGCCATACGAGTTGAGAATCTGCACAAGGAGTTTGTCCTTAATCACTCGGGAGCGGCTTCGCTTAAGACCGCGCTTTTGTGGTGGAAGCGGGGCGGCACCGAGCGTCTTCATGTGCTGAAGGGCGTCAGTTTCGAAATCCGACGCGGTGAGTGCGTGGGTATCCTCGGTCGAAATGGAGCCGGCAAGAGTACGCTTTTGGCGCTGCTTGCGCGCATCTACCGGCCAAGCCAAGGTTCGGTGGAAATCAATGGCCGCCTGACACCGCTTCTTGAACTCGGCGCAGGCTTCCATCCCGACTTGACGGGTTTGGACAATATTTTCTTTAACGGCATTGTGTTGGGCTTAACTAGGAAGCAAGTCGAAGAAAGGATCGATGAGATCATTGCCTTTTCGGAGCTGCAAGGGCACATCGATACTCCGGTTCGAACCTATTCGAGCGGAATGGCCGCCCGTTTGGGCTTCTCCATCGCCGCCCACCTTGAGCCAGAGATTCTTTTAATCGACGAAGTGCTGGGCGTTGGCGACTTCGAGTTTGTGAAGAAATGCAAGAAGAAAATTGAAGAATTTCGCGCAAGCGGAGGGACGATCCTTTTTGTTTCCCATAGCTCACAAGATGTCGCCGATATTGCTGATCGCTGCATTTGGCTTCAGGGCGGCGAGGTTTATCGGGAGGGCCCGCCAGGAGAAATCATAGAGGATTACTTGGCGCACTCGACTTCGGACCTGCTGCGGGCGCCCACAGAACCTTAAAAAAGAGTGCGGCCTGTCGAAAGGCATTGCGCTTCATGCCCAGGGTGGCAAGGCCAATAAGTCCCCAAACGAGCATTCTCCAGGCCGCTCCCTTGCGATTAAGTATCCAGCAGATGAGATGAGCTACCCGTCCCCGGTGAAGCGCAAAGTAGAGTTCTTTGCCACGATTGTATCGGGCGATCGAGGTCCAACGGGTCTCAGAACTGCTCGACCCCAGTTCATGGACTACTTCGGCCCGCGGCACGTAGACGATCTGTCCGTGTCGGCTCAAACGCAGGCACAGATCGGTGTCCTCGCAGTAAAGGAAGTACCGCTCGTCGAATTTCTCAAGGGGCCGCACCATAAGACAGGCTCCCATAACTTGGGCCGTGGGTTGGTTTTCCGCGCATTGGGCAAGCCGCTCGGTGACCCAATAGGGGCTCAAGAACGAACCCTGGGGGAAGAGTTTTTCGAGATAGGATTGTTCGCAAAACACGGCCCACAGGGTGAGTTCGTTTGCCGCGGAGTCTTGGAGGCGGCCATCCGGAAAGCGAAGCTTTGCCCCGGCCCCGACGACGGTATCGTCTTTGAAGGCGTCGGCTAGTGTGCCGATTGCTCCAGGGGCGACGTAGGCATCGCTATTCAGGAAGAGGATGAGTTCGCGCGTCGCACGAGCCATGCCGAGATTGTTGGCGGCCCCAAATCCGAGGTTCTCGCTGTTCTCAATGAGGTGGGCCGAGGGGAAGTCCTGGCGAATCATTTCGCCAGAACCGTCGACGGATGCGTTGTCGACCACGATGACCTCGTGCTCCGGCTCGATGGCGGCCAGGCACTGACGCAGTTTTTCCCGCGTATTGTAACTGACCACGACCACGCTGACAGGGCTTTGGTGCATTCCTCTTGTCATGCTACAATATTGGCTCCCATGGCGAACGAGAATCTGTTGACGCAAGAGGGTTATGACAAGCTAAAAAAAGAGCTTGATGAACTCAAAGGACCCCAGCGAATGAAAATCGCGGAAGCGATCCGTGAGGCGAAGGCGCATGGCGACTTGCGGGAAAATGCCGCATATCACGAAGCGAAGTTAAATCAGACACGGCTTGATCAACGCATCGCCGAGATGGAGAAGCTTGTCCAGGTGGCGCGGATCGTGGAAAGGCCCACCGGTGCTCAGACCGGCGCGCATCTTGGAGCCACGGTCACTTTGGAAGATTTGGAATTCAACGACGAAATGAAGATAAAGCTGGTCGGCGCTTTTGAAGCGGACCCGACGAATGACTTGATTTCGATTAGCTCACCTCTTGGCGAGGCCCTCATGGGCAAAGGGATCGGCGAAACCGTCAACGTGACCACTCCGGGCGGAGTGCAGCAGTATAAAGTTCTCGCCGTGGAATAAGGCATGAAAAACCTCTGGCCGCTGGCGATTGGAATGTTGGTTCTTGGCGGTTGCTCGACGCAGGAAATTACTCCGATTGCGCCTCCAGCGCGGCTTTCCGCCACCCTGGATCCCAGCGACCTCCCAGATTTAGAAACGCGTAGCGACCTAGAACTATTCAGTTCGAACCGTGAGTCGGCGAGCGTCGTTCGAATTGGCACCGATCTCGATCGGGCCCTGGCCGCTTTTCCGCGCCCGGGCGGGGCGCATGATTTTAGCGACTTGCCTTCAACCTTGCCGACTGAGTTTAGTGCACGCGGGTGGGAGACGGCTAACGAAGGATTTGGGGTGATTTTATACAACGCCCGCGTCGCATCGGCGGTCCATGAATTGAGGCGCACGGACCGAGCGATGCTGGATGAACTGGTGGAGCGGTACAACAAGGCCATCCCCGAAAAGTATCAAATAACACCCTTGGCAGGCGCGCGGATTCGCTACTGGTTCTGGGAAGACGGTCGGCGCCGTTTGATGATTTGCGGGGTAGATACCCCCAAAGATGGATATAGCGTGACGGTCGCCCTCGGAGACCGAGTCGTACTTGATGCCCTGCGGATGAGCCCCGCAACGGCCACGGCGGACCTTGCGGCGGCGGAACAGACCTACGTCGAGGGGACCATCGGACAAAATTCACAAGAAACTGCCAAGCCTTGAACATTCTGCCCCTCTTGGCTCGTATAGATAGATACTCTAAGAACAAGGAGGTGGTGCTAGACAATGATTTCTGAACGTATGCACCAGGGAGGTTTTGGGTTTTAGCGAGCCCAGGACCACAAGCAACAGGTGGCCTCGAGGTTTTGTCATGAACCCCGGACCTCCCTGTAGAAAATAAGAAAAAGCCCTCGGCAATCGCCGGGGGCTTTATTTTCTTAGGCACTAGGCACTGGGCATTAGAAATGCGGATATATGAGAACTGTGAGATGTATATCGGCAGGGACGCCTAAGGCCAGCGCCTCAAGCCCTCCCTAGGTTCGGTTCATGTAGTCGTTCGGCATCCCGGGAGCTTCTGGAACCGCTCGGAGTTCGGATGGAACGAGGCCAAGATATTCCTTGATGGATTCGCGCAATCCCTGAGTCGTTCCGAATCCGCAACTGGCGGCAACCGCATCAACGGGATTTGCCGTATCGCAGAGCATCTGAACGGCCATTTCGGTCCGGCAGCGGTCCACATATTCATGGAAGCCGTAGCCGACGAGCGACTTAAAGACTCGCGAGAAATGGAACGGCGAATAGCCCGCGGTGTCGGCGGCATCTTTCAGTGGCCACGGGTTCGGTGGATTCACGCGAACTTGCTCGATGAGGTCTTGGATCGTGTCTGGCAAGCCTATAGGGATAGGGGCAAGCTGAACTTGGTCGCTGCCCGTCATCAGGCGAACGACAATTTCGATCACGGTCGCGAGCATCAACGGCTCAGCGACGGCTTCCGGACCCGACCGCGCCGCCTCAAACCGGTCGTAGACATCGGCGAGATGGGGATCGATTGGCTTGCACGCAATGCTTTTATTTTGTTGATGGGCCGCGCGCTCGGTAGCCCGTCCTGCAACCCAACCCTCAAGGACGGGGGAAAAATTGCTGGGCCACGACACGATCTGTGCGACATGCTCCCCACGGGCGGCTTGGACCAAGAGCCGAGCTCCGCCTCTGATGTAGGTAGCGCTGCGCGGCGGAATAAGAATGATCTTCTCCGAATCGGGGGCGCGGGCGAGAAGGGTTCCTTTCGTATTGAAACACACGACGCTTAGGCCCGGCGGTACCGAGACGTGACCCGTCGACGTCTTAGAAACTTGACCCGTCAAGGTCTCGACCCGCAGTCGTTCACTACCTTGCGGCTCGCTATTTTTGAGGCTTCCAATACCTCCCGTGCAATCGAACTGCACCTCAATTCGTGTGCCTAGGTCTCCGATAGCCAAATCCGTCCCCCCTGTGCATCCACAGTGTACAACAAGATAGACGAGGAATTTGGTGACTTTGCGCTATGGTTCGCAAGAGTTGGCACTGAGTAAGGGAGAAATCTGAACGATAATGAGTTAAGTAACGAATGGCAACTCGATTTAATCGAGTCTGGAGAATCTATTGGGGCAACTCTCAACAAAAATTCAAACTGCGAGCAAAGCCGCTCTGGAAATTCAAGATCAAGCCTCGCTCCTCATGCTGGATGTCATCCATGATGTCGACCCCAACACGATGCTGGCCCGACTGAGCGCGATCGCGCAGTATGCACAGCGTGCGATGCGAACGATCGAAACCGAAGGTCTCAACGCCTAAACGCCCTATTGGGTATATTTCTTAACCACGGCGCCGTACCCAAGTGGCTAAGGGAGAGGACTGCAAATCCTTTATGCAGCAGTTCGAATCTGCTCGGCGCCTCCAATTTTAGACTCGGGGCGCGACGCGTTGGGCATTGGGTCTTTTAGGATGATCTCACCTCCCAGCCCGGAGCCCGGAGCCTTGAGCCTAAAGATTCAAAGACTCAAAGATTTAATGACTTCGGCGGCTAATTTAAGGTAACGTCAGGCCTATGTCACAGGACATTTTAGATAGAGTTCGTAAAGTTGTCGTTGAGCAGCTGGTGGTCAAGCAAGAGGAAGTCGTTGAGGCGGCCTCATTCCAGGAAGATCTCGGAGCCGATTCGCTCGACGTCGTGGAGCTCGTAATGGCCCTCGAAGAAGAGTTCGGAATTGAAATTCCGGACGATGAAGTCGGCGGCCTCAAAACCGTGGGCGATGCGGTGACCTACATCACCAAAAAGCTAAACGCATGAGCGATCGTCCCCGTCCTTCCGGGCGGGTCGTTGTCACCGGCCTTGGCGCGGTGACGCCGCTGGGTTGCAGTGTCGAAAAGTTTTGGCCTCGGATGCTCCGAGGCGAGGGCGCAGTTCGGCGGATCACCCAGATCGACCCGACGGAATATAGCACCAAGATTGCGGCGGAAGTGCCGGATTTTGAAGCAGAAGATTGGCTCGACAAAAAAGAGGCCCGGCGCATCGACCGCTTCATCGCTTTTGCCGTCGCGGCGGCGACCATGGCCTTGAAGGATTCGGGCATCCCCACTGAAGGTGAAATCGCGAATGAAATCGGGGTCATGATTGGCTCCGGTATTGGCGGTCTGACTTTCTTGGGTGAGCAGCATCGACGGCAAATCGAAGGCGGCCCCGGTCGGGTCTCCCCCTTCCTCGTGCCCTACATGATTCCCGACATGGCCTCTGGCTACGTCTCGATCGTGCATGGGTTGAAGGGGCCTAACACTTGCGTCGTAACCGCTTGTGCCACCGGCTCGAACGCGATTGGCGACGCCTACCATATCATCAAGCGAGGGGACGCTACGGCCATGCTTGCCGGTGGCAGCGAGGCAGCAATCAACGAGATTTGCTTGGCTGCATTTAGCGCGGCTCGAGCAATGACCAACCGCAATGACGATCCCGAGCATGCTTCTCGGCCGTTCGATTTAAACAGAGATGGATTTATCTTGGCGGAGGGCGCGGGAGTGCTGGTCCTGGAAGACTACGATTTCGCAATGGCTCGCGGCGCGAAGATTTACGGCGAAGTGATCGGCTACGGGATGAGCGGCGACGCATTTCACATCACCCAGCCTGATCCGAATGCAGATGGCGCGACACGGGCCATGAAGATGGCTCTGCGCAATGCCGGAATCACGCCGGAAGATATCGGCTACATCAATGCCCACGGCACCTCGACCAACTACAACGACCGACTTGAGACCCAGGCGATTAAGCAGGCGATGGGCGAGACCGCTTATAGAATTCCGGTCAGCAGCACGAAGTCGATGATCGGGCACAGTCTCGGCGCGGCCGGCGCGCTGGAGGCGATCATTTGCCTGTTGGCGATGCGCGATCAAACGTTGCCGCCGACGATCAATTACGAAACCCCGGACCCCGATTGTGACCTTGACTACGTTCCGAATGTGGCGCGTCCGCACAAGTTCGATACTTCGCTGTCGAATTCCTTTGGCTTCGGCGGGCATAACGTCTCGCTCATCCTTCGTAAATCACCATAGGTCCATCGATGAGCATTGCCTCTATCAAGAACCTCACTGTTCAATACGGTTCTTTTACGGCACTGTCTAATTTCTCGGTGGACATTCCTGCCGGCGCCGTTGGCCTGTTGGGGCCGAACGGGGCGGGGAAGACGACGCTCATCAAAACCATCCTCGGCTTTATCTCGCCAGCGGGTGGAACTGGGACGGTGCTTGGTCACGACATTCGCGAGAAAGGGCGGGAGATTCGGCAGCTTGTCGGGCTGATGCCGGAGCAGGATTGCCACATTCCGGGGATGAGCGCGGTGCGATTTGTGAGCTATGCCGGGGAGTTGGCCGGGATGCCCCAGGCGCATGCTTTGCGCCGGGCCCACGAAGTTTTGGAATACTGCGGCCTAGGTGAGGCCAGGTACCGCAAGGTCGAGACCTACTCGACCGGTATGAAGCAGCGCATCAAACTTGCCCAGGCGCTTGTCCATGGCCCGAAACTTTTGCTGCTCGACGAGCCGACCAATGGGCTCGATCCGCAAGGGCGGGAGGAAATGCTGGAATTGATCCGTTCCGTATCGCATGGGAAAGAAGTCAATGTGCTCGTCAGTTCGCATCTTTTGCCGGATATCGAGCGCGTTTGCGACCAGGTCGTTGTCTTGATGGCGGGGCAATTGAGGATTCAGGGACCGATTCGAGAGTTGAAAAAGTTGGAAGGGAGCCCGTTGGATGTGGAACTCCGAGAGCCGAACCCGCAGTTTGTCGCCGCGCTCCAAGCCAAGGGGCTTTCCGTATTGTTCGATCGCGGTTATGAACTGAGGGTGCAAGGCACGGGCCTGCCCCATGAGACGGGTTTGGTCGTGATGCAGGCGGCGAGGGAATCGGGGGCGCAAGTGCGCGGCTTCCATCCGGCCGTGCGTTCTCTAGAAGAAGCTTTCTTGGAGGCAGTGACTCATGGCTAATTCGCCGATTGCGGACCTTTCTTACCGGAACTACGACGGGCCTCTCGACGCGCCAACTTATCGTTGGCAGGTCATCGCCCGCGCAGGCATCCGGCAGGCGTTCGCCAGCAAGCTTTATTGGGGCGCGACGCTGATGGCCAGCTGGTTCTACTTCGTCCTGATCATCATCTTATACTTTGTCGATCAGTTTGGCGGGACGAATCCCCAGAATCCCTTTTCACTTGGCAATGTAAATTGGCAAGACCGTTTTTTGGATGGCTTTGGCTACGCCCAACTGATCCTGATGATTGTCACGCTCTTGGTGGGCGCCGGGGCGATTGCGAACGACAATCGGTCCCGGGCTTTACTCGTTTACTTGAGCAAACCTTGCACGCGCGGGGATTATTTGATGGGGAAATGGTTTGGCATTTTCATCCCCCTTTGCGTGGTGATGCTGATACCGGCCACCTTTTTCTTTTTGTATGGGGCCATGAGTTACCGGGAGCACGGATTTCTGTCCGCCAACCCCTGGACGTTTCCGAAGATGTTTCTCATCATCCCATGCGGCGCCGCCCTGCACACGAGCCTCATCCTTGGTGTTAGCTCGATGTTCAACCAAGGGCGGGTTGCCGGAGCTGTTTATGCGGGGATTTACTTTGTCTCCAACTTCTTCACCCGACTGATGGCCTTCGCTTGGATTTCGTCTCGGGGCGAGGCGGGTGGGATGGTGAAGACGCTTTTTTACGGATCCATCGATGGGGTTCAGATTGGAATTGCAAAAGCGATTCTGGGTACGTCCGGGTCGGCGCCGTTCGGGGGTGGCCCGATGCGCCGAGCGATTGAGCCCATTCCGGCGCCACCACTCGTGCCGTTCTTGCTATTGGTCGTGCTTGTTTCCGCGGTGAGCCTGTGGGTGGCATGGAGCCGAATTCGAGCCGTCGAGGTGGTTGGGTGATCCAACTCAATAACGCATCGCGTTGGTACGGTGAAGTCATCGGTCTGAACGATGTCACCTGCGAAATAGGACCGGGCGTTACGGCGCTGCTGGGTATGAATGGGGCGGGCAAGACCACAATGATCCGGATGATCACGGGTCAGTTGCGGACCACGACCGGAACGGTAAGAGTGTTTGGCGAGGATCCGTTCGCAAACCAAGAGGTTTATAAGAAACTCGGCTATTGCCCCGACATCGATAACTTTTACGAGCACCGCACCGGCCGACAGTTTGTGAATTTCCTCGCCCGGCTTAGCGGCTATGGACCGCAGGAAGCGGCCGAACGAACCACGAGGATGCTCACGAAGGTTGGCATGATCGAACGGGCAGATAAGAAGATCGCCGGCTACAGCAAGGGCATGCGGCAGCGCATCAAGCTTGCGCAGGCGATGCTGCATGAGCCGGAGGCGATTTTGTTGGACGAGCCCCTCAACGGGCTGGATCCGGTTGCGCGGCGCGACTTCATGAACGTGCTTGAGGACATTAGCCGCGAAGGGAAGGCGATCCTCGTCAGTTCGCACATCTTATTTGAAGTCGAGCAGATGACTCGCTCAATCATCCTGCTGCACCGAGGTCGTTTGCTGGCGACCGGCGATCTAAACATGATTCGATCCCTAATCGATGCCCATCCGCATCGGGTTCGGATTGATACGCCGCAACCGCGCGAGGTGGCCGAGCGTCTGGTGGCGTTGCCCTACGTGTTGAGCGTTGATTTCGCTCGGAGCGGGACGCAGATTGAATTGCAGATTCAGGAGCCAGACCAGTTTTACAGCAATCTGCCGAAGCTCATGCTGGAAGATCATCTGAGAATCGACGGGTTCTCCAGTCCGGATAACAATCTGGAATCTATTTTCAAGTACTTGGTGGGCTCGTGAGAGAGTTGTTCATTTTCCAGTCGGCGCTCGCGGAATTTCTGCGGTTTCGCCGGTGTATCGCCTGGATCATCGTGGCGGTGCTGCTCTTTGGACTGAGCAAAATATATGGCTCATCCAACCTGGAAGACACGCCGGCGGAGACGTACGCTCTGCTTTCCGGCATGTTGGTTTTCCATATACTGCCCTTAGCTTCGGCAATCTTCTCGACCGCGGTCGTGAGTCAAGAAGTCGAGCAAAAAACGATTGTCTATTTGCTGACTCGGCCGGTTTCGCGAATTCATCTGCTTTGGGCAAGAGCCTTGGCTTCGATGATCGCGGTGTTCGTGATATCCGCCCTGACCGCGGTGAGCGTTTCGCTTGCGGTGCCCGGGTCCGGCGGTGTGGCTAACCCAGCGCTTCTGAAGGACTTGGTGGCGCTCTTCATCGGCTCGGTTGCCTACGGCAGCTTGTTTGTTTACATCAGCCTCATATTGAACCGAGCGATGATGTGGTGCCTGCTCTTTGCCTTTTTCTGGGAGATTTTTGTGCCCGGGATGCCGGGAGATCTTTACTACCTGTCGATCTCCACTCACCTCTCCGCGATCGCGCAGAGAGTGGCGGCGCCGATGTCCTCTGACTTCCTGACCGGCGTCGCAGGACAGCCGGGTGAGAATTCGGTGGCCGTTTCCGCCGCTTGGATGGCCATGATTGGCTTGTCTGTGGTGTGTTTGGCGGTTGGGGCATGGTGGTTCAACCATTTCGAATATGTGCCGCGCGAAGATGCCGAGTAGAGGCTTTTCTCAACTTAAACGCACAAACTATATCCCGCAACCACAACGGGGTGTAACCAAATCCGTTTTTTTGGCGTCGAACGGATAGGCAATGTAATGCCGTCTTCTTTTGGTGGCCGGACCGGATTCCGGACATCCGAATTTGGGAGAGAGTTTGTAAGCAGGTCGAAGAAATCGATCTGTATTTCCGGTGGGAATAGGATAAGATAGGTTTAGCTATGAAGGGCGCCCTGAGACTTTTGTTATTGACGTTTGTCGTTGTTTTTGCACTGTTCGGCTGCGGAGGCGGCGGCGGTGGCGGTGGGAATGGTGGAGGCGGTGGCAACCCCGTTTCACGAAGCTTCACCTACACTACCGATTGGAGCAATCGGAGCCGTGCGGTTACGGGTGTTTCTCAGCGGGTTTCCCTCTATAACTCGTCTGGAACCTTGGTGACGGTTGTTTTCTTGAACAACAACGATGGACTCCAGTCATCCACTTTTTCGAACCTGACGGACGGAAAATACAAGCTGGTTATGGAACTCTTCGCAGGTCTCGACCAGACCCTCGGCGTTACAGGGATTGCGCAATACGAATTTAACTTGCCAGGAACGAGTTTGATCGAGAGCGAGGTTGGAACGGAAGTGACCACCTTGTCTTTGAATCCGACTCAAGCTACGATCCAAGTGAATGGGCAGAAGCAGTTTACAGCTACCCCTCGAACGGCTTCAGGCAAGATAGGCTTTGTTGCTCCGGGCGGGATCACTTATACGATTCCCGAAGGAGTTGGCACGGTCAGTGATACCGGTCGCGTGACGATTACCTCCCTTGGTGGCGGCACTCTCGTGGCGACCGTGACGGCCAACGGGGTTGAAGCTACGGCGATCCTTAACGATCCGACGACCAAGCCGAGTACGAAGTGGCTTGTGATGGTCTACTTGAATGCGGCCAACGAGCGTGTCGACGTGAACAACGACGGCGTCAGCGACGCCCGAAGGGTTGTCAACAGCATCGAAAAGGTTGCCGGGCGACCAGAGGATCTTCGCTTTGTAATTCAGTGGAAGGAAGCTGCGACGCCTTATAATGACGCTCCCGATTTCCAAGGCACCCACCGATATCTCGCAAAGCTCGACAAGGGCGAAGGCATTGCCAGCGAAATTGTACAGGACATGGGCCCGAACGTCGACATGGGAGCTCCCCAGACGATGACGGACTTTATCACCTGGGCTAAGTTCAACTATCCAGCTGATCACTACATCTTGATCAATTGGAGCACGGGCAACGGCTGGATGCGCGACCGAGAAGACGGTACGAACCGAAGCCGAAGTAAAGGCGGTCGCGGCGCAAGCTACGATGAGGATTCGAACAACGTCATTCAAACTTGGGAGCTCAATCAAGCCCTGGGTGGTGAGACGTTCGACGTCATCGTCTTCGATGGCGACTACATGATGCAGTGGGAAGTCCTCAACGAGGTTTACAACAACTGCGACTACATCGTCGGCAGTCCGGAGCGAATGCCGATCAACAGCCTTCCTTACGACCGTATTTTCCAGGAATGGCTGGATAATCCGGACAACAATGTTGGCTTCTTGGTCGCCGCGTTCGGGGACAACCTCCAATTTGCTGGACCAAATCCGGATGGCACCACGGTTCGTCTGACCACGCTTGCCGCGGGATCCGTACCGGCGCTGAATAGCTTGATCACGGATTTCGCAGATGCGTTGAATAACGCGATTGGCATCGGTTCGCAACAACAACCGACGCCTTGGGCGAGTTATACGACACTTGTGACCATCCTGCCGCAGGTCCGCACCACGGCGCTCCAATACACGCCGACGATCTATCGTTACTACTACGACATCGGCTCGGTGGCTCGTGGAGTTTCGACAAGGCTCGCTCCGCTTATCACCGCCAACGACGCGAAGCTCGATACGGATACTTCCAAGTGGAGTCTTGCCGACCGTGCCCGCATCGGCGCAGTGCACGATGCAGCAGCAAATCTCGGTGACTCAGTTGGTGGCGCGGTTGCGAATATGTCCTTCGACTATCCGCCTCCCACTGGATTCCAATTCGATTACGATAAGCTCGCTTCGAGTTCTAACTCCTCTTGGATTCAGTTCATCGGAAACATCTACCGCCCGTAAAGCAAACTGGCCACCTGCCTCGCGGCAGGTGGCCCTTTCTTAATCTTGAGCATCATGAAATTCCCTGTCATCCCCTTTTTTGTCCTTGCAGCTTGCACGTTCATCGGTTTGTCCGGTTGCGGCGGTGGTGGCGGTGGAGGTGGTGGCGGGAGCGTAGGCCAAGGTACTCAGGACTCGTCGCTGACCTATACAACGACTTGGGCTAGCGATCGCGGAACAACCGGCGTCTCGCAAAAGGCTTCGCTTTTCAATTTGTCGGGCGCCTTCCTAAAGGACTTCGTTGTCAATCAGAGTCCGAGCCCGCAACAGCTGAAATTTACTGGTTTGGCCGAGGGCAATTATCGGTTGGTGGCAGAGCTGTTCAGTTTGCCGAACGCACAGGGTGATGTGGTCGGCGTAGCGGAAACCTACATCTTCGTCTCCGACAAAACAACCATTGCGAGCGACGTCGGTTCGGAAGTGACCTCGATCAAGGTGACTCCCACGACCCTCACCATGGGTGTGGGTCAGCGCAAGAAATTTGCCGCCACCGCCTTCGATGCCACGGGCAATATGGTCTTCACGCCCGGTGGCAGCTTTGCGTGGAGCTTGTCTTCCAGCACGATTGCTTCGGTTGATTCCTTCGGGACCGTCAACGCGGCAAAACTCGGTCAGGTCACCCTGAAAGCAACGTACATTCCTGAAGGATTTGAATCGACTGCGCTCATCAATATCATTGGCGCCGCCGATGGTGGCGACGACGAGCCATCGACCGCGCCTCCGGTTGGCGTGGGGCCAGTCACTCACAGCAAGTGGACGATTCTTGTTTACATGAACGCGGCCAACGACCTCCAAGACCTTTCCGAGTTGGACGTCTTGGAAATGGCGAAGGCGGCTTCCAGCAGCCAGGTGCGTATCGTCGTCCAGTGGAAGCAAGCTGCCGATCAGGCGTTCTTCCCTCCGAGTTTTGAAGGAACTCGACGCTATTTGATGCAGTCGCTGGGCGCCAACAACATCTTTAAGAATCGCTTTGTCGAAGATTTAGGCGATTCCGTCGATATGGGCAGCGCCGACACCCTTCAGGACTTTGTCCAATGGGGCAAATCAAACTATCCAGCGGATCGCTATGCCTTGGTTGTTTGGGATCATGGCAATGGCTGGCACCGGTCGCGAGACGGTGGACGCGGCGTGAGCTATGACGGCGAAACCGGCCATGCCATCATGTCGTGGGATCTCGATGATGCACTGGGCGCGGAGCATTTTGACATCATGGCTTTCGATGCGTCGAACATGCAGATGCTTGAAGTGGCTGACGAAGTCAGCGCCAATAGCGATTACATCGTAGGTAGCGAATCGGATGTACCGGGTATTGGCTTGACTTACACATCGATTCTGGGCGCCTTTAGAGACAGCCCAGATAGCTCAACCTTGTCGTTGGTTCAAAACTTCGTGACGAAGCCGTTTGCTTCGGCGGATTACACCGGACTCGAAATGACCTGGAGCGTTCTGGATTCCAGCAAGGTACCGGCGCTCGTTTCAGCGACGAGTACGCTGGGCGCCACGCTTACGACAAACGCAGGCACGTTAGGGGCTACGATGACGTCTATTCGAAATACGGCTCGTCGGTATATCCCATCATTCGTGATGCCGGGTTCATCCAGCGTCTTGTACTATTACGACCTCGACCATGTTTGTTCTAAGCTTGCGCTTGCCCACCCGGCAACGCAGATTGCCACGGATGCGAATGCAGTGCGAACTGCGCTGAGCAATGCTGTTGTGTTCAGCCAGCAGACCCTGCTCGCCAATAGCGCAGGCATCGCAATCGACCTGTCGCCAGGCAGCGTCTTCGGTACGGGGACGTACGGGAATGAGTATGCAAACTTGAAGTTTGCCCAGACCTCGCTCTGGGACGAGTGGCTCGCAGTCGCACCGTAATTGTCACACCATGGCCGCTTCGGGGAATAACCCTCGAGGCGGCTTTTTGTTTAATCGTGTACCTGGTATTCGTTCCAGGTTAAAATGAAGGAAATATGAAGCTCCCTCTTCGTTTGTCAATCGCCTTGTTCGTCATTCCCTTTCTCGCGAGCTGCGGCGGCGGGGGCGGAGGCGGAAACGGGTCTTCAGGTGCCACCCTTCACTACCGTTCCGATTGGTCCAATCGATCTCGAGCCGTAACCGGCTTGTCTCAACAGATCACGATCTATAACACCTCTGAAATTGTGGTTTCCCAAAAGACGATGGACCAGAGCGCGGATGGCGTCCAAGAGGTTTCATTCTCCAACCTAAGCAACGGAGCATATCGTGTTCAAGCAGACCTTTATTCTGGCCACGACCTAGCCGGCTCGATCACCGGGACCTCGTCGGTGATCGTCAACGTGTCTGGGAGCACGACGGTAACGACCGAAGTCGGCTCGGACATCGAATCGATTCAGGTCACTCCCCTGTCGGTAACGGTTCGCGATGGCGACACCAAGCAGTTTGCCGTCACCGCTTTGACTGCCGGTGCAGTCCCAACTTTTGTGGACAGCGATGACATTGACTGGTCAGTAAGCGGCGGCATCGGCTCAATAAATTCTTCGGGCATTTTCACGGCTACGACCGTTGGGTGGGGCAATGTAAAAGCCACCTATGATCCAGAAGACATCGAAGGGCAGAGCAACGTCGACGTTACCAATGCGACCCCCGCAACGGCAAAGTGGACCATATTGGTCTTTTTGAACGCCGCGAACGATTTGATGTCCTTCGCAGACCTCAACGTAAACCAGATGGAGACCGTCGCAGGCAATCCCGACGTCCAGATCGTGCTGCAGTGGAAAGAGGTGAATGGTTTTTCATCAGAAGCCCCGCGCTTCATCGGTACGCGCCGCTACCTCGTTAAGCAGGACACGAAAGACACCATCGCAAGTGAACTTGTTCAAGACATGGGCACGGATGTGGACATGGGCGACGATGACACGTTGGAGGATTTCATCGACTGGGGCAAGGAACATTATCCGGCCGAGAGATATTGCCTAGTGATCTGGAATCACGGTAACGGCTGGCACCGATCAAGAGATGACATGAGTCGAGCCGTCAGCTACGATGACGAGACTGGGCATGCCATCCAGGCCTGGGAACTCGACCAAGCTATTGGTTCCAATCATATGGACATCATCGCTTTTGACGCCAGTTTGATGCAGATGATCGAGGTGGCGACTGAACTCAAGGACACATGCGATTATGTCGTAGGCAGCGAAGAGAGCCCTCCCGGCGAAGGCTATCCCTATCAGAGGATTTTCGACAACTTCCGTGACAATCCGGATGGGTCGACCCTGAATTTGTCGAAGGCGTTCGTCGACGGTATGTTGGATGAACCTGACTACAATGCTCGGAAGATCACCCAAAGTGTGATTGATACGTCGAAGATCAATGCCCTGAATACAGCGATAAGTGGCTTGAGTGACGCTTTAGCCGCAGGCGGCTCCGAGATTGCGCCCGCGGTGCAAAATGCCCGAGCGTTTGCGAAGGCGTATTCCCTGTCATCGACTCGGTATTACTTTGACCTTTACGACGTGTGTACAAAACTCTCCGCTTCGCTCCCCTCGAGCCAGACTTCGGTGGCCGCTGCGAATGTACAAGCCGCCATCTCAAACGCGGTAGTTTGGGAAGGCCACAATTCGAACTCGGCGGGCAGCCACGGGGTGGCGATTGACTTTTCGCCGGCCTCTCGGTTCAATACAAACACCTACGCGAATGATTATGCGAACCTTCAGTTCGCGGGGTCCACGAGCTGGAACGAATGGCTGGCCGTCGCGCCTTAAAATAGGACGGGTCGGCTGGCGAGGCCGACCCTTTGGGCTTGGAGGGTTGAGGAAGTTGGCGAACTCCCTCGCAGGTTGTGGATGTGTCATTCCGCTTGAAGCGTATGTCTCACACCCCCTTTGTTCCGCGTCTAACCTGGGCGTAGTCTGCTTACATTACTAGGCTAAGATAAAGCGGGTGGAAATACGGGGACGGCGTTGAGGCTTTGGGGCATTTAGGCATTTAGGTTATGCTTCGTCAGAGTAAACGCCCCAACGCCCCAACGCCCCAACGCCCCAACGCCCCAA